>ERZ791911.155-NODE-155-length-66673-cov-5.510823_pt1 | contig 66673 bp, 64 predicted proteins | sample MGYA00510142_ERZ791911 | MGnify/ENA primary metagenome ERZ791911 (study PRJEB30046, sample SAMN00792056) | human gut metagenome | study: EMG produced TPA metagenomics assembly of the A metagenome-wide association study of gut microbiota in type 2... | reverse complement strand
TTATTAAAGTTACCCTGAAAATGTGTCAGGTTGTTGAGCAACAGTTTCAAGCTTAGAACCCTAAGAACCCTCTGAACCCTCACCCCTAAAGGGGAAACGACTCACTACATTTTGCGCGTCGCTATTATTTGGAGCCAGCTGACGCAGCGTCAGTCAGGTAGTCCTTTTGAGGCCTGGATGGCCCACACAAAAATAGCCTGATGATGTCAATGCCGGTCTTTAGGGCCCCGTTTACATCATCAGGCTATTTTTGTACCCTAAATCAGGCCTTAAAAGACCTTTTGTACCGGTCAGTGTCATCAATCCTCCCAATGCATCGAATGCTCTAACGGCAGGACTCCAGATAAAATTCAACGCTCCTTCAAAATGTGTTCGCTGTGCACGCCGCAGGCGTGTCCACAGTCGGCCACAACCTTCGGGGCCAAAGACCCGTCAGCCTTCCCCTTTGAACCTTTCGACCATAGGCCGGTCAATCTTAAGAATCTTTTGCGGCCTTTGGGCGCAGATGGTACAATATAAAAGTACTATGCATATTTTATGAGGAGGTATTTCATATGAAAAAGGGAAAATTATTTGGCATCGGTGTGGGGCCGGGGGACTCCAAACTGCTTACGGTGAAGGCTGTGGAAGCTATTCAGGCGGCTGATATGATTATTACCCCGAAGACGGAAAAGAAGGAAGGGTCTGTGGCTTTTAACATTGCCAAACCCTATATTTCCGAAAAGACCGCTATCCTTCCCATGGTGTTCCAGATGAATACGGACATGGGTGCCGTGGAGAAGCAGTGGGAGGAGAACCGGAAAATCATTGCGGAAAAGCTGGATGAAGGGAAAAATCTGGTGTTCCTTACGCTGGGAGACCCCATGCTTTACAGCACCTACATGTACATTTTTAATGAATTCAAGGATTCTCCTGATTATGAAGTGGAAACCATTCCCGGTATTCCTGCATTCCTTGGCATTGCGTCCTACATCGGCCTTCCGGTGACGGAATGGGAGGAAAATGTGCTCATCATTCCGGCTACGGCGGACCATGAAAAGTTTGACAGGGCCCTTGCCGCTTCCGACAATGCGGTGATTATGAAGGTATACAAGAGCTTTGCCTTTGTGCAGGAGGAACTCAGGAAACACCATATGATTAAACGGTCCGTCATGGTTTCCCGCGCCGGGCTGCCCGATGAAATCGTGATTCGTGACATTGACAGCCTGCCTGCCGATTATAAGCCCAACTATCTCAGCACCATTATTGCCAAGAGAGATAAATAAATGGCAGCGTTTGACCGTCCCCGGGTGGTCATTGCGGGGACAAACAGCGGAGTGGGAAAAACCACCATTGTCACCGGCCTTCTTGCCTATTTCCACTCCAAAGGCCTCAAGGCCCAGCCTTTCAAAGTGGGGCCGGATTACATTGACCCCGGCTTCCATGAAAAGGCAGCCGGGAGACCTTCCTACAATCTGGATACCTGGATGACGCCGGCGGATCATTTGGTTTCCAATTTCTCCTACCTTTCAAAGGATGCGGATATTTCAATCATTGAAGGGGTCATGGGCCTTTACGATGGCGGCGCAGAAGGGGTTTCCTCCTCCGCCGACATTGCCAAAAGACTTAAGGCACCGGTGATTCTTGTGCTGGACTGCAAGTCCGTGGGCTACAGCATTGCCGCCACGGCCCTGGGCTTCCGTGAATATGACAGGGATACCCACATTGCCGGTGTCATCCTGAACCGTCTAGGCTCCGACCGTCATGAAGCCATGGTGCGGGACGTGATGGAAAAAATCCACATGCCCGTCATCGGTGCTTACCACCGGGACGACGGACTTAAAACGCCGGAGCGGCATCTGGGACTGACGCCGGTAACGGAAATCGAAACGGCGGACCTTATCCGTCATATGGGAGAAGATGCAGGACGCTGGGTGGATACGGAGAAACTCCTTGCCATTGCGAAAAGCGCGCCGTCTCTTACGGTGGAAGAGGACAGGGAGGAAAGGAAGAAGGTTCCCGTCCGCATTGGCGTAGCCAGGGACGAAGCTTTTTCCTTCTACTACCCCGCCAGCCTCCACGCTTTGGAAAAAATGGGGGCGGAGCTGGTGGATTTCAGCCCTCTGAGGGACAGCGTGATTCCTGATGTGGACGGTCTCATCTTCGGCGGTGGTTTCCCCGAAATGTTCCTCCATGAGCTGGAAAATAATCTGTCCATGAAGGAATCCATCCGACAAGCAGCTTCATCGGGCATGCCTATTTATGCCGAATGCGGCGGCCTCATGTATCTCTGCCGGAAAATCCAGGGCTTTGACGGCGATGCCTATGAAATGGCAGGCCTGGTGCCGGGGGTATGCGAAATGCAGAAAAAGCTGCAGCGGGTGGGCTACGTCACAGGAAAAGCCCTCCGGAAGAGCATTATCGCCGACGAAGGAGACATCCTGAAGGGCCACGAATTCCACTTTTCCACTCTGGCCTGCGAAGACGATTTCCCCTGGGCCTATGACCTGAAGGGAACCAGACAGAAAGAAGGCCACCTGGAAGGCTTTGCCAGGGATAACGTGCTGGCCAGCTACCTTCACCTGTCCTTTGAAGGAAATCCAAAGGCAGCGGATAAATTCCTGGCTTCCTGTGCGGCGTACAAAAAGAGATAATTTTTATTCATGGAAGGAAATTTCTGATTTCCTTCCATGATTTATTCCTGTCAAGGAAAGGAAGAACATATGGAACAAAAAGGATTAGTTCTTATCAATACGGGAACCGGCAAGGGAAAAACAACGGCGGCCCTTGGAACTGCTGTCCGCGCCTGGGGCGACGGCCAGAGAGTCCTCATCCTCCAGTTCATCAAGGGCGCCTGGAAATACGGAGAACTGAAGGCCATTGAGACCCTGGGAAAGGCGGAAGGACGTATCGAAATCCGCCCCATGGGCGACGGTTTCGTATTCCACAATAAAAAGGACCCGGAAAACGAAGAACGACTGGCGGAAAAGAAAGAACTGGCCCGCAAAGCCTGGGATATGGTAAAAAAAGAAGTCATGAGTGATACATGGGACCTGGTGGTGCTTGACGAGGTCAACTACGCCATCCATTTCGGCATGCTGGAAACCGATGAAGTGGCAAAGCTGGTACAGGAAAGACCACCAAGGCTCAACATGATTCTCACCGGCCGCTACGCGCCGGAAGAACTCATCCAACTGGCCGACACGGTTACGGAAATGACCCTCATAAAGCACGCCTTCCAAAAGGGGATTCGGGCAAGGAAGGGAATAGAGTTCTGAAGGACATGCCCTTTCGGGTGTGAGGGTTCAGAGGGTGCAGAAGGTGCATAGGGTTCAGAGGGTGGTGGTGGGCGGCTTCGCCGCCAGTTTTTTTGAAAACTTTTACAACCGCCCTGCGGGAGAGGAAAAGCTACCTAAGGCAGTCAAGGAAGCGATGAATCCAAAGGTAAAAGCCGAACTCAACTAACTGCTGATTGCTAACTGCTGTGGGCCCTGCGTCAATCCCGCAACGCTCACTATAAACTGCCCTGAGGGCCACCGCAGCCCTCAGCCCTGAAAGGGCTGCCAAACTTAAGAATTCTCCGGCCCGGAAGGCCGGTTAATTTTAAGAACCTTTTTTCTTTGAACCCTCTGAACCGTTAGGGAAGCGCTGATTAATTCATTGTTCGCTTTTATTCTTGAATTTTTATGCAATGCAAGGAATGGGGCGACGCGAATAGCGAGCTATTTAAGGAGCCTCATGACGAAGCAGTGCATAAAAATTCTTATAAAAGCAAACTCTATGATTTAATCAGTGCTTCCTTGGAATCCGGAACCGCCCCGCGGCTCCCTGACAGCCCCAATTTCAACAATCTTCTTTACATAAATGGGCGGGCATGATAAAATTTTCTAAGTTGTAGATATATTGATTACTCAGTAAATGAGGGATGTAAATGGCACTTTATGTTAAGAAGTTCGGTGGAAGTTCGGTGGCTACACCGGAAAAAATGCTGAATATTGCGAACCGCGTTCTTCGTGACCGGAAGCCGGGGGATAAGATTGTGATTGTGGTGTCTGCCATGGGCGATACCACCGATGATCTTCTGGATCTGGCATCCCAGGTTTCTTCCGTGAATCATGGCAGGGAGATGGATATGCTCCTGGCTACGGGAGAGCAGATGTCCATTGCCCTGATGGCCATGACCTTCAGGAAGCTGGGCGTTCCGGCCATTTCCCTGACCGGGCCCCAGGCCGGCATTATTGCCGGCGGTGCTTACGGTAAAGCACGCATTGACGATGTGAAGCCGGAGAGGGTACTCCGGGAGCTGGAGGAAGGCAAGATTGTCATTGTAGCCGGATTCCAGGGGATTATGCCCAACGGTGACGTGGCCACCCTTGGCCGCGGCGGCTCCGATGCTACGGCAGTGGCACTGGCCGGCGCCATGCATGCGGATATGTGTGAAATCTTTACCGATGTGGACGGTATTTATTCTGCCGATCCCCGCCATGTGAAGGGCTGCATCAAGATGAAGGAAATCACCAATACGGAAATGCTGGAAATGGCAAGGCTGGGTGCCGGAGTCATGCAGCCCCGCAGTGTGGAGCTGGGCATGAAGTATCATATTCCCATTCATGTACGGTCTACATTTACCGATGAAGAAGGCACCATTATTCGGGAGGTATGCACAATGGAAGGAAAGAATGAATCAGTAAGAGGCGTGGCGCAGGATGCCCATGCTGCAAGGATTGCCGTGCTGGGACTTAGAAATATTCCCGGTGTGGCGTACATGGTTTTCTCCGCACTGGCTGAAGACAATATTACGGTGGACATGATTGTCCAGAGCGTGAGAAATTCCAACGATGACAAAACCGATATTATTTTCACCATTGAAGATACAGACCTGCCTGATGCAAAACGGGTGCTGGAAAAGATGAGGGACGAAGGAAAGCTGGAAGAGGTCATTTATGACGATGACACTGCCAAGGTTTCCGTAGTCGGTGCCGGCATGCTCGGTACTCCCGGCGTGGCTGCCCGCATGTTCGGCGCCTTGGGAAGAGCCGGTGTGAACATTGATATTGTGAGCACCTCTGAAATCAGTATTTCCTGTCTCATTTTAAGAAAAGATCTGGACAAGGCAGTGCAGGCCATTCATGATGAATTTTTCCCTGCTGCCAAATCTGAATAATTTACATCTTTTTTAACAGAAAAAGCACAGGTATGCGCCTGCGCTTTTTCGTACGTTCTGGAGGTTTTTATATGAAATGGAAAATAGGCGATATGGTTCACGGTTTTCGCGTGAACTCCATGTCTCATATTGAAGAAGTGAATTCCGATGCCTATCTGATGGAGCACGTGAAGAGCGGCGCCCGTCTCATGTATCTGGATAATGATGATGATAACAAGGTATTTTATATCTGCTTCCGTACCACCCCGGACAATTCCAAGGGAACACCCCATATCATGGAACATTCCACCCTCTGCGGCTCCCGGAAATATCCGCTGAAGGAACCCTTTGTGGAACTGGCCAAGGGGTCTCTCAACACATTCCTTAATGCCATTACCTGGCCGGACAAGACCATGTATCCCATTGCCAGCCGGAATGATGTGGATTTCCACAATCTCATGGATGTGTATCTGGATGCGGTTTTCTATCCCAACTGCCTGAAGAATCCCCAAATTCTCATGCAGGAAGGCTGGCATTACGAACTGGAAAACAAGGATGCCCCCCTTACATACAACGGCGTTGTGTACAATGAAATGAAGGGCGCCCTGTCCTCTCCGGAAGCCATTATGGAAGACCGGGCCATGGAAAAACTTTTCCCCGACACCACTTATGGTGTGGAATCCGGCGGGGATCCGGAAGTGATTCCCACCCTTTCTTTCCGTGAATTTACGGAATTCCATCGTCGTTTCTACCACCCCTCCAACAGCTATATTTACCTCTACGGTGACATGGACATTGAAAAGACCCTGGATTATCTGGACCGGGAATATCTTTCGGCCTTTGATAGAAGAAATGTGGATTCCATGGTCAAGACCCAGGCTCCTTTCAGCAAAAGGGTATCCCTCACAGCGCCTTACGGCATTGCGGAGAATGAAGGCACCGAAGGCAAGGCTATCCATGCCCTCTACACCGCATTCAATGACCATATGTCCACCATGGACTCTTTGGCTTTCCGCATCCTGAATTATGTGCTCATCGATATGGACGGTGCTCCCCTGAAGCAGGCAGTACTGGACGCAGGCCTTGGCAGCGACCTTTCCGGTTCCTACGGCGACAGCTACAAGCAGCCTGTCTGGATTGTGGAAGCCACGGGCTCTGAAGTGGATAAGCAGGCTGCTTTTGCGGATGTGGTGGACAGCACTCTTCGTTCCATTGCCCTTAAGGGAATAGACAAGGATATGCTGGAAGCAGCTTTGAACCGTACCGAATTCACTGCCCGGGAAAATGACTACCAGGGCAGACCCAAGGGCCTTTTCTACGGCGTCCGTGCCATGGATATGTGGCTTTACGACAGGAATCCCATGGATGCGCTCCGTTACATTGATGATATGAACAGGCTCCGGGAGAATCTGAAGACCAACTATTTTGAAAATCTCCTGCTCCGCTATGTGATTAAGAACACTCACCAGGTGCTCATTACCATGAAGCCGGAAAAGGGGCTCACCGAAAAGATGAACCGGGAAACTGCGGAAAAGCTGGCATCCTTCAAGAGCAGCCTTTCCGACGAACAGCTGGATAAAATCATGGCTTCCACTAAAGCGCTGAAGGAAAGACAGGCCTCCGGCGAAACGGAGGAAGCGCTGAAAACCATTCCTCTCCTTTCCAGAAAAGACCTGAAGCGTCCGGTGGAAGAAGAGGTGCTGGAAAAAGAAAGCGTATCCGGCGTGGACCATTTCCATTTCCAGGTTCATACCAATGGCATTACCTACGTGAACTTCTATTTCACCCTGGGAAATCTGAAGGAAGAGGACATTCCCTATGCCATCCTCCTTTCCTCCCTGCTTAGAAGCCTTTCCACAACAAAGCACAGCTATACCGAACTGGCTCGTCTGTCCAACGCTTATACCGGGGGCATGAGTTTTGCCCTGAACGGCTACGGAAGAGTGGACGATACTGCTTCCTATCTGCCGGCCCTGACAATCCGTGCCAAGGCGCTGACCTCTAAGACGGACAAGCTCATGGATCTCCTGGGAGAAGTGATTAACCATACCCTCTTCACCGACACCAAGCGGCTGAAAGAGCTGATTCTCCAGGAAAAATCGGAATGGGATATGAGCGCCTTCTCCAGAGGCCATACCCTGGTCATGACAAGACTGACTTCCTATTTCTCCAAAGGCGGCGAATTTGCCGAACAGTCCGGCCTTTCCTACTACTATTTCCTGGCGGATCTGGTGAAGCATTTTGATGAAAATAAAGATGCCCTGGAAGAAAAACTGGCCGCCATTTCCAAAAAGATTTTCACAAGAAATGGTCTTTTCTTTGAAACCATAGGGGAGGAAGAGGAAAAGAAAGCGGTTCTTGCAAATCTTCCTCTTGTGCTGGATGACATGGAAGAAGGGGAGAAAGCGGAACCCCATGTATACAGCTTCCCGCCGGAAAGCAGGAATGAAGCCTTCCTTACCTCCGGCAAGGTGCAGTATGTAGCCAAGGGAGGCAATTTCAAGAGCCACGGCTTTGCATATACCGGCGCTCTCCGTGTCATGGAAACCATTCTCCGCTACGAATACCTGTGGAAGAAAATCCGCGTCCTCGGTGGTGCCTACGGCGCCTTCACCCAGTTCCTCCGGGACGGCACGGCAATCCTCTGCTCCTATCGGGACCCGAATCTTTCCGAAACCATCAAAGCCTATGAAGAACTGCCGGCATACCTGGAAAACGTTACCCTGTCGGACCGTGAGATGACCAAGTACGTCATCGGCACCATGGCAGCCGATGAAATCCAGCTCACCCCTTCCATGAAGGGCGAAAGGGCCATGGTCCACTACCTTTCCGGAAATACCAGGGAATCCCGTATGAAGATTCGGGATGAAATCATCAACTGCCAGGTAGAGGATATCCGCAAACTGGCACCTCTGGTGGACAGCGTCATGAAGGACCCCTACATCTGCGTCATGGGCAGCGAAGACAGGATTCAGAAGGATAAGGACCTCTTCGATACTGTCAGGTCCCTGCCCAACTGATGAACATCCGCACCCGTTTCGCCCCCAGTCCCACCGGCCGTATGCATCTGGGAAATCTGTGGATTGCTTTTCTGAACTGGCTCTGGACAAGACAGCGGGGCGGGAAAATCGTTCTCCGCATGGAAGATATTGACCGGGAACGCTGCCGAAAGGAATATGAAGAGGGCATACTGGAAGACCTTTCCTGGATGGGTCTTGACTTCGATGAAGGCCCTGAAGGCACCTATTCCTATGGCTCCGCCGTGCAGAGCCGACGCTATGATATCTATGGCACTCTTCTTTCTGATATGGAAAAGAAAGGTTATATCTATCCCTGCTACTGCAGCCGGAGCCGTATCCACCAGGTCCTCTCTGCACCCCATGAAGGAGAGGATCGCCCTGTGTATGATGGGCACTGCCGGAATCTGACTGCTGAAGAGAGACAGGCCATGACCAAACAGCCCTGCTGGAGGGTGCGCATGGAAGAAGGCACAGTTTCCTTCATCGACCTTTTCTATGGCACCATGACCAGAACACTGAAGGCCGGCGCCGATGATTTCGTAGTCCGGCGGGCCGACGGCCTGGTGGCCTACCAGCTGGCTGTATCCATCGATGATGGGGACATGGGAATAACCCATGTGTTTCGAGGAAATGACCTGCTGGACTCAGCGCCCTATCAGGCCTGGCTCATAGATAAGCTGGGATATCATGTACCCACCTACGGTCATCTGCCACTCCTGGTGGATACAAAGGGAATTCGCCTATCCAAGCGGCAGCAGGGAATCACCATCAGAGAGCTTAGGAACCGTGGTTACAGGAAGGAAGATCTTATCGGTCTTCTTCTATACCTGGCCGGAGGACTTCCTGAACCCAAACCGGTATCCCTGAGAGAAGCGCTGGAGGATTTTCCCTTTGAGAAACTGCCCGCTTTAAAAAAGAAACACATCATCCTTCCGGTGTCATAAATCATAAAAAACGCTCCTTTTCAGGGGCGTTTTTCTTTTATCTGCCATGGATTATCTGTGCCCATCCTGCATGGGCTGGGCGGCGATTCCATCAGTGATTCCCCGGAGAATACCATCGCTCTATGAGACCTGCGGCAGGAACGTTTCTCTTTTCTATCTTTTTTGCCTTCCCACCAATCCCCACCAAAGTGGGGATTTTTTATATGGTGGGAAATGCCTGACCACAGGAATAGGAGGATTTCAAAGCCGTTTCCTTTCTGCACCATATTTGATTTTATCAGTAAACATCAGATTTTTTGCGATTTTCCACCGCCTCTTTTCCCGTTACCAAACAAACTTTTTTCGTTGTAAGAAAGTGGTGGTATGTGGTAGAATGTGGGTAAATGTGGAGGAGGTGGAAGAAATATGTTCATGAATGAGTATTCTCATACCATTGACAGCAAGGGACGTATGATTCTTCCAGCCAAATTCAGGGAGGAGCTGGGAAACAGTTTTGTACTGGCTCCCGGTCTTGATACCTGCCTCTGCATATACCCCAAGGAAAGATGGGACACGCTGATTGCCAAACTGCAGAAGCTTCCTTTCACCAATCACAAGGTGAGAAAGATTATGCGCCATCTTATCGGACGGGGGACTGAAATGGAATGTGACAGGCAGGGGAGAATTCTGATCCCCCAGCATCTCCGCGCCTTTGCTCAGCTGAAAAAGGACGCCGTCATTGTGGGCACCGGTTCCATCATTGAAATCTGGGATCCCGCTCTTCTTGACGCCGATGAAAACGGGGATGAGTCCATGGCAGATATTGCAGATTCTCTGGATCTGCCGCTGAATTTTGATTTGTAAAGGGAGGGTTTCATGGAATTTCGTCATACCACCGTACTTCTTCATGAAATGATTGATTCTGTGCTGACTGACCCTCATGGCATTTATGTGGACTGCACCCTGGGCGGCGGCGGCCATTCCCTGGCTTTATCGGAAAAGCTGGAAAAGGATGCTCTTGTCATCGGGGTGGACCAGGACCAGGAGGCCATTGATGCAGCGTCGGAAAGGCTGAAGGCTGCAGCCTGCCGCCATCTTTTTGTCCGTGATAATTTTTCCCATATTTCTTCCATCCTTGATTCTCTTGGCATAGACAAGGTGGACGGTTTTATCTTCGACTTGGGCGTTTCTTCCCATCAGCTGGATGATGGGGAGCGGGGATTTTCCTATATGAACAACGGGAAGCTGGATATGCGTATGGACCAGCGGAATCCCCTGACCGCCTATGAAATCGTGAATACCTATGAAGAAGAGGAACTGACCCGCATTATCCGGGAGTATGGGGAAGAACGGTGGGCAAAGCGGATTGCCAAATTCATTGTTGATTTCCGAAAGGATAAACCCATCGAAACTACCGATGACCTGGTGGGGGTTATCAAGGCGGCTATTCCGGCTCACGCCAGAAGGAACGGTCCCCATCCGGCAAAGCGGACATTCCAGGCTATCCGCATTGAGGTGAATAATGAGCTTGGCATCCTGAAGGACACCATGGAGGCCTGTGTGAACCACCTGAAGGTGGGAGGACGGCTGGGTGTCATTACCTTCCAGTCACTGGAGGATCGGATTATTAAAAATACTTTCCGTGAAATGGAAAGGGACTGCATCTGCCCGCCGGATCTGCCGGTGTGTATGTGCCACCACCACAGGACGGTGAAAGGGCTGGGAAAGGCCATTAAGCCCTCTGAAAAAGAAGTAGAAGAAAATCCAAGGGCCCGGAGCGCAGTGCTCCGGGTGGTGGAGAAAGTATAAAAATACAGGAAACAGTCATTTCCCGCAGATTTTAGTCACTAGGTTAAGAAAGCACAGGCCCGGCGGCTGGGCCGGATTCCAAAGGAGCTTTCTTTATTGGGGAGAGATATTACATGGTATCGCAGAATGTACAAATGATGGATTATGTGGGGTCCATGCCCCGGGAAATCGCCATTCCCAGGGAAAGGGAGAGGGAAGAGTCATCGCATGGCAGTTTATTTCACAATGTGATTCTTGGCATTGTGATGATTCTTATGCCTTTTCTGGTGAGCACCATTTTGAACGGCATCAATGTACAAGCGGAGTATCATATGCAGCAGGTACGTGCGGAAGTGATGAACCTGGAAAAGGAGAATTCCGTGCTGAAGCTGGAAGTATCAAGGCTGAATGCACCGGTGCGCATACAGAAGCTGGCGGAAACGAAGCTGGGTATGCGTCTTCCTGTACGTAATGTGTATGGCGGCGTGGAAACGGCAAAGGCGAAAGCGGCAGGTGCAGTTTCCACTTCGGCGAATAAGGCAGTCCGGTAATCACTGAGGAGGATATACCAACTCATTTGTGAAATGGAATCGGCGCAGGCTGCCGCTCGGGAAGCGCCGACTGCGTAAAAATTGAATTAAAATTATAAAATCAGCGGCCTTTTTTTAAGGCCGCTATTGTGCTTCCAGGGGATTTAAGCTATCATAAATAATGACGCTTAATTGAAAATTATGCAGAGGTGATTCATTTGAAAACATTATCAGAACTGATTCGGATGACTCCGGTGGAAAAAGTAACCGGTTCTCCGGATGTTGAAATTAAAGATGTAACTGCTGATTCCCGCAAGGTGGTGAAAGGCGGTTTATTTATCTGCCTTTCCGGTGCCCATGTGGATGGCCATGATTTCGTTCAGGCTGCTGTAGAAAAGGGAGCTGCTGCTATTGTGGCTTCCCGTAACATAGACGTACCGTCTTCCGTTACCGTGGTATATGTCAAAGATACCCGGAAGGCCATGGAAGATATGGTACCCTTTTTCTTTGATTATCCCACAAGAAAAATGCGCATGATTGCGTTGACCGGCACCAACGGAAAGACCACCACCACCCATGTGGCAGCCCATATCCTCCACCATGCCGGCCATAGAACCGGTGTTATCGGTACTATCCATGCCCTCATCGGCGATAAGGAAATTCCCACCCACAATACCACTCCTGATGTCATCGACCTTGACCGTATCCTGGCCCGGATGGCAGAGGAAAAGGTGGAGTACGTTTGCATGGAGGTTTCCTCCCATTCCCTGGTTCTTGGACGAGTGGCAGGCTGTGAATTCGACGATGCCGTATTCACCAACCTGACGGAAGACCATCTGGATTTCCACAAGACCATGGATAATTATGCAAAGGCCAAGGCCATCCTTTTCCATATGGTATCGGCTAAAGGGCAGACAAAGAAAGGAAAGTCCGCTTGGGTAAATATGGACGATCCCTATGCCCATGTCATGGAAGAAGGAGTGGATGACAGAACCATCTGCGGCCTTTACACCTACAGTATGATTCATCCGGAAGCGGATCTCTATGCCCATGATATCCATTTCACCGGGAAATCATCTTCCTTCAAAGTGACCTATAAGGGCAAGGATTATGATTTTGAAACAAGGCTGGCAGGACGGTTTAATGTGTACAATACCCTTGGCTCCGTGGGAGCCTGCCTTTCCGAAGGAGTTCCTATGGAAACCATTGTGGAAGGGATGAAAGACTTTAAGAGCGTGCCCGGCCGCTTTGAACTGATTGACGAAGGACAGCCCTTTACGGTGGTGGTGGACTATGCCCACACACCGGACGGACTGGAGAAGATTCTGACTACCGCTGAAGAAATCACCAAAGGCAGGATTATTGTGGTCTTTGGCTGCGGCGGCGACAGGGACAGGATGAAGCGTCCCATTATGGGCCGTATTGCTGCCAGAAACGCCGATATCGCTTTGGTAACCAGCGACAACCCACGCACGGAAAATCCCGCTTCCATTGTGAAGGAAGTGGCCGCCGGCGTGGAGGAAGTGAAGAAAGAAAAGCCTTCCCTTTCCTATGAAGTCATTGTGGACCGCAGAAGTGCCATCCGCCGGGCCATAGAACTGGCGAAGCCGGGAGACATCGTACTTATCGCCGGTAAGGGCCATGAAAATTATCAGATTCTAAAGGATAAAACCATTCATTTTGATGACAGGGAAGAAGCCAGAAAGGCACTGAAACTGAAGGAGAAATAAAATGGCATCATTTACACTGGAGGAAATCGAAAAGGCCACAGGCGCTTCCCTTCTCCATCGGGGAGAAGCTGCCTTTGTGGAAGGAGTGAGTACCGACACACGCACCATTTCACGGGGAGAGCTTTTCATTGCCCTCATCGGAGAAAATTTCAACGGCCATGAATTCCTGAAAAGGGCAGTCCTTTCAGGGGCATCGGCTGTTATGATTTCCGACGCTTCCTACGGGGAAGGCCTGGATCCCCGGGTTTCTGTTTTTGTGGTGAAAGATACGAAGAGGGGGCTGGAGGACCTGGCCCATTTCCACAGGATGCGCTTCCATGTGCCGGTCATCGGTGTTACCGGTTCCAACGGAAAAACCACTACCAAGGACATGATTACATCCATTCTTCGCACCCGTTTCCAGGTCACCGCTACGGAGAAGAATTTCAATAATGAAATCGGCCTTTCCATGACCCTTCTTTCCATGACCGCCGCCACGGAGGTGTGCGTGGTGGAAATGGGCATGCGGGGCTTTGGACAGATTGCAGAACTCTGCCGTATTGCTTCTCCCACCATGGGGGTGGTGACCAATGTTGGCACATCCCACATCGGCATCCTGGGAAGCCAGGACAACATTGCCAAAGCGAAGAAGGAGCTTATCGACGCTCTTCCTGCTGACGGCACGGCTATCCTGAACGGCGACGATGAAAGGGTAAGCGCCATGGGCCATGATTTTGAAGGCCGGGTCATCCGCTACGGCCTGAACGGCCGGTATACGGTGCGGGGCAGCGATGTCCGTTATGAAGAGGAAGATACCCGCTATATATGTACCTGCTTTGATGAAGCCTTCAAGGTGAAACTTCACCTTCTTGGCGTCCATAATGTGTACGATGCCCTGGCTGCTACGGCGGCAGCCCGGGTGCTTGGCGTGGATACGGGAAAAATCCAGAAGGCCCTGGGGGATTTCCGCCCTGCCGGTCAGCGCCAGTCCGTGGAAATCATAGGAGGCATCACTATTCTGGATGATTCCTACAATGCCAATCCCCTGTCCATGGAAATGGCCTTCCGCTCCGCAAAGCAGATTGGAGGAAACCATTATTTCCTGGTGCTTGGCGACATGGGAGAACTGGGCCGTTTTGAAGAAAAGCTGCATTATGAAACGGGCCTGAAGGCAGGAGAAATCGGATTTGACGGTCTCATTACTGTGGGGCCCCTTTCCCGCTTCCTGGCCAAAGGGGCAGAGCAGGGGGGAATGAAGAATGTAGTTACCTGCGATACCTGTGAAGAAGCGGCGGAAAAGCTGATGAAAATGGCAGGCCCCGGGGATGTGGTCCTTGTGAAAGGGTCCCATTACATGCATATGGAAACGATTCCTGCCATTTTGAGGGGAGCTAAGGAATAGGATGGAAAGTAATTATTTGATTTATCTGGCGGAATCGGCAGTGCTTACTGTGATTCTTGGATTTTTTGCCATTCCGCTTTTGAAAAAGTTAAAGGCACGCCAGTCTATCAGGGAAGAGGGGCCCAAGTCTCACCGTATTAAAAACGGCACCCCCACCATGGGTGGGCTTTTCATGCTCCTTGCGGCGGTGCTGGTGGTTGTTTTCAATAAAATGATTGACCCTGCGGTGCTGTGGCTCCTGTTTTTAACGCTGGGCCATGGTTTTCTGGGATTCCTTGATGATTTCATCAAGGCAGAAAAGAAAAGAAATCTGGGCCTTACGGCTAAGCAGAAAATGCTGGGCCAGATTATTTTGGCCGTGCTTTTCTGCTGGGGCGTGGTAGATACCCTTCATCTGCCCTATTCCATAGCCATTCCTTTTACACAGATTGATATTTCCATCGGTCTTCTGTACTATCCCTTCGTGGTTCTTGTCATTGTAGGGGCATCCAATGCGGTGAACCTTACCGACGGTCTGGACGGTCTGGCTTCGGGCTGCTGTGTCATTGCTTTTTCCGCCTATGCGGTGTACTGCTATATGACCGGCTTCAATGACCTGGGGTATTTCATCATTATCCTGGCCGGCGCCTGCATCGGGTTCCTGTTCTTCAACTACCATCCGGCCAAAATATTCATGGGGGATACTGGTTCCCTGGCCCTGGGCGGTGCTATTGCCGGCATTTCCGTTATGACCAGAACGGAGCTTCTTCTCATTTTCCTGGGTATGATTTTTGTGCTGGAAGCGCTTTCCGTCATAATCCAGGTGGCATCTTTCCAGCTTACCGGAAAAAGGGTATTCAAAATGAGCCCGCTTCACCATCATTTCGAGCTCTCTGGCTGGAGCGAGGTCCATGTGGTATGGGCTTTCTGGATTTTCGAAGGATTTGCAGCCTGCCTGAGCCTTCTTCTGGCTATCCGGGCTTTATAACTTTCATACAAGGGCTGAGCCAGGCCTCGATTCCTGATGTCTCAGCCCGGTTCCGCGGGAGGTAAATTATGAAAAGTGTATTGATTCTTGGCGCCGGCATCAGCGGACTGGGAGCTGCCCATGTCCTTTTACGCCACAATGTGAAAGTACTGATTTCCGATTTAAAGGATTCCATTCGTGATAAAAAAGAAAAGGATGCATTAACCGAGCTGGGCGCATCTTTCCGTTTCGGACCCCAATCCGTGGATCTTCTGGATGGAGTGGATACGGTGGTGGTATCTCCGGTTATCCCAAGGGAGAATCCCATTGTGGCGGAAGCTTTCAACCGTCACATCGATGTTATCAGTGAAGTGGAACTGGCCTACCGTGTCACAAAAGCACCGATCCTTGCCATTACAGGCACCAACGGCAAAACTACAACCACCACCCTTTTGGGCAGCATGGTGAGCAGAAGCGGCAAACCCTTCGCCCTGGCCGGAAATCTTGGTATTTCCCTGAGCCGGGAAGCGGAGCTTGTGCCTGCAGACGGCGTCATTGCAGCAGAAGTTTCCAGTTTCCAGCTGGAATTTATTAAAACATTCAAACCGAAAGCTGCGGTCATTTTAAATATTACGCCGGACCACCTGGAACGGCACCACACCATGGAAGCCTATGTGGCTGCGAAGGCCCGGATTTTTGAGAATATGGACGGTTCCGACTGCCTCCTTTTGAATGATGATGATTCCTATACGCCTTTCCTGAAAAAGAAGGCGGAAACCCATACCCAGGTATGTCTTCTTTCCACCTCCCACGAAGTGGAAGAAGGAGCTTTTCTTGACGGAGATACGCTGGTCCTTCGGAGAAAGGGAAAGGAAATTCGTCTCTGCTCTGTGAAGGAACTGAAGCTGAAGGGAATGCAGAACTATGAAGATGCCCTGGCAGCCTCTTTCCTTGCCTATGAAGGAGGCGTGCCGGTGGAAGTTATTGTTTCCGCGCTGAAGGATTTCTCCTCACTTCCCAACCGCATTGAATATGTAAGGACTCTCCGGGATGTGGAGTACTATAATGATTCCAAGGCCACCAATACGGACGCTGCCATCAAGGGCATGAGCGCCTTCAACAAACAGGTTATCCTCATTGCCGGCGGCTATGATAAAGGAACGCCCTTGGAAGATTTCATGAAGGAAGTTAAAAAGCACACGAAGCATCTTATCCTCCTGGGGGCCGCGGCAGACCGTTTTGAAAAAGCGGCCAGGGAGGCAGGAGTAACTTCTATTTATCGCGTCTCTTCCATGAAGGAAGCGGTGGAGAAAGGAAAAGAACTGGCCCGGCCCGGAGATATCGTCATTCTTTCGCCGGCCTGCTCTTCCTTCGACATGTACCATAATATGGAAGAACGGGGCATGGATTTCAAGCGTATTGTTAAAAGTCTTACCTGATGGGAGCAGTCATGAAACGAGTTATACTATCCGGCGGCGGCACGGGCGGTCACATTTATCCCGCCATCACCATTGCCAGGGAGCTGTCAAAACTGGATGATGTGGAATTTCTTTTCGTAGGCACTCCGAACGGCATGGAATCTAGAATCATTCCGAAGGAAGGCTTCAAGTTTGCATCCATTCCTGCCTATGGGCTGAAACGGTCCTTTACGCCCAAAAATCTGGCCATTCTCATGAAGACGGCAGGAAGCCTTTTCAAAGCACGATCCATTCTGAAGCATTTCCATCCCGATGTGGTTATCGGAACCGGTGGATACGTATGCGGCCCTATCCTTATGGCTGCCGCTCTGTCCCATATCCCCACCCTCATTCAGGAACAGAATGTGATTCCCGGCATTACCAATAAGATTCTTTCCCATGTGGTGGATACCATTGCCCTTGGCTATGAGGAGGCAAAGGTTCGTTTCCCAAGGCCTGAAAAATGCGTGTATACCGGAAATCCTATCCGCCCCGATATTATTGAGGCAAAGAGGGAAGAATCCCGCAGGGAGCTTGGCATTGCACCGGATACATTCATGGTTTTGATTACCGGAGGCAGCAGGGGTGCCCGTTCCATCAATACAGCCATGGAAGGGGTTCACCGTCACTTTAAAGATGATGACCATCTCTGCCTTTATCATGTTACGGGGACCCTGGAATATGATAAAATAATAGAAAAAGTCCATGCGGACAAAGAGGGCAGGGTAGGAAAAGCAGGACGGATTATCAAGTACGAGTACAATATGCCAAGGGCCCTGGCAGCGGCGGATCTGATTATCTGCCGCGCCGGCGCCGTAAGCCTTGCCGAATTGGCGGCAAGGGGCCTCCCGGCCATCCTGATTCCCTATCCCTATGCAGCGGAAGACCATCAGACATTCAATGCCCGGGTCTTTGTAGCTGCCGGTGCTGCTAAGATGATTGTTGATAAGTACCTCACTGATAAAGAACTGATTCAGGATATTACCTATCTGAAGGAAACGCCTTCTACCCTGCGGACCATGTCCGATGCCTCCGCCGGGCTTGGCAGAATTCATGCCGGCAGGGACATTGCCCGTCTGGCCCTCGAACTGGCTGAAAAAGGGAGCAAATGAGATGAATCTTAACGAATATACAAATTTTCATTTTATCGGTATCGGAGGCATGGGAATGCGTGCCCTGGCTGAAATCCTTCTGGAAAAGGGATATTCCGTTTCCGGTTCCGACATGGCCGATTCCCCCATGCTTGCAGATTTCAGGAAAAGGGGCGCCTCCATTTACATCGGCCATGACGCTTCCCATGTGAAGGGGGAAGGGTGCGTAGTGATTTCCTCCGCCATTTCCAAAGACAATCCGGAGCTTCTGGAAGCAGAAAAGAAGGGGATTCCCGTTTTCCATCGTTCCGACGTGCTGGCGGCCCTCCTTGTGGCAGGAAAAGGCATCTCCGTAGCCGGTGCTCATGGAAAATCCACGACCTCCGGCATGCTGGGACAGATTTTTTATGAAGCCCGCATGGACCCCACCATTGTTCTGGGAGCAGCGGCGGATTACATTCATGGGAACTCCATCTGCGGCAAAGGGGACTATGTCATTGCCGAAGCCGATGAAAGCGACGGTTCCTTTTTGAAATTTAGAAACTACATTACCGTGGTGACCAATATTGAAGATGACCACCTGGACCACTACGGAAGCGTGGAAAATATTCGAAAGGCCTTTGGAGAATTCGTCAACCATATTTCCTACGATGATGGTGCCGCCTTCCTCTGCCTTGACAGTGAAGGGGTGCGGGCTATTCTTCCTTCCATCCATAAGAAGGTCATTACCTTCGGACTGGATGAAAAGGCGGACATACGGGCTGTAAACCCAAGGTACGAAAACCGCTTCCTCTGCTATGAAGCAGTAAGTGGCGGAAAGGTGCTGGGCACGGTCCGTCTCCAGGTGCCGGGACTCCACAATGTACGGGATTCCCTGGGCGCCCTGTCGGCTTCTTTGTACTGCGGGATTCCCTTTGAAAAAGCGGCTGAAGCCATTTCCCATTTCCATGGGGTGAAGCGCCGCTTTGAAACAAAATTCAGAAATGATGACCTTTGGATTGTGGACGACTATGCCCACCATCCCACGGAAATCAAGGCAACTTTGAAGGCGGCCAGAGAGACAGGAGACCATCGCATTATTTGTGCCTTCCAGCCTCACCGTTATTCCCGTACCAAACTTTTGAAGGATGAATTCGCCGAAGCCTTCGATGATGCCGATATTCTTTTCTTCACCGACATTTATGCGGCCAGCGAAGAAAAGATTCCCGGTGTGGACGGCCATCTGATTCCGGATGCCGTAAAGGCGCGTCTTCCCCATAAGGACATCCGCTATGTGGAGAAGGTGGGGGATGTGGCTGATGCCCTTTATGAGTCCATCCGTCCCGGCGATATGGTGATTACCATGGGCGCCGGAAGTATTACCGGCGTAAGTGAAAAATTGATTGCATTATTGAAAGAAAAGGGAATGCCAAGTGATAAGTAAAGAAACAAAAGTAGTCGTTCTTATGGGCGGCCCATCTACGGAAGCGGAAGTTTCCAGAAATACAGGTACCGCCATTGCCGAGGCGCTGGCATCCATCGGCTATCATGTGATTCCCATGGAATATGATCCCCACCATGTGGTGGAAAAGCTGAAGGAAGCGGGAGCAGAAGTGGTGTTTATCGCCCTTCACGGAAAGTACGGAGAAGACGGCACTATCCAGAGCGTTCTGGAACTGGCCAGGATTCCCTATACCGGCTCCGGCGTCACTTCCTCTGCCATTACCATGGATAAAATCATGAGCAGCCACCTATTCAAGCAGGCAGGACTGCCCATGGCCCATTCCCATCCCTATTTTTTGAAAGACGGGAAGGACAAGGTTATTTCCGGCATTCTTTCTGAATTTTCCTTCCCGGTGGTGCTGAAACCGGCCTGCGAAGGTTCCACCATCGGCATTGAAATCGTAAAGAAAGTGGAAGATCTGCCGGCAGCGGTGGATAGGGTTTTCAAAGTGGAAGGACGCATTCTGGCGGAAGATTATCTGGCAGGCGGCGAATTTACGGTTTCCGTCATTGACGGCAAAGCTCTTCCTGTCATTCAGATCTGCCCACATTCGGGACAGTATGATTACCATTCCAAATATACCAAGGGAGCTACGGACTACATCGTGCCCGCTCCCATTCCTGATAAGCTGGCCCTCTCCATGAGTCGTATCGCCGAAAAGGGCTACCGTATCTGCGAATGCAGCGGTGCGGTGCGCTTTGATTTCAAAACAGACAAAGACGGCAATCCATTCGTACTGGAAGCCAATTCCATTCCCGGTATGACTGCCACCAGTCTTGTACCCAAGGCTGCTGCTGCAAAGGGAATTTCCTTCCCGAGACTCTGTGAAATGATACTGATGGAAGCTGGCCTTGATAAAGTCTGACAGGTCGTAGCTATGGATAATTTTAAAAGTTTTAATGATTTTCTGAAGGAGCAGCATGGGCAGGTGAGCCCGCCGGCAGAAGAGCCGCCGATACAAAAAACGGAGACCCCTCCTGCGCCTCCGGAAAAGAAGAAACGCAGGGAAAGTCCAAGGCGGCCCCGCCTCAAGGGAAAGGCCTATGCAGCCGGAGGTCTTGGTGTTCTTGCGGTGATTGGGCTGTCCCTTTTCTTTCTTCCCATTCCTCTGGGGTACATAGACCTTCAGGGGACGGAAGTACTGACTACGGATGATGTGATTTTTGAAGGACAGATTCGCCAGCCTGTGAATGTGCTGCAGGTCAGCTCTTCCAATCTGGAAGAACGGCTTTCCAAAGATATACGGGTGGCTTCCGTGTCCGTGAGCCGCCGTTTTCCCTTCGTCCTTGAAGTCAATGTGACTGACCGAATTCCCCTGGCCATTGTGCAGGATGAATTCGGCTACGTGTTTCTCGACAAGGACGGGGTGGTCATGGATTCTGCCCAGTCCATTAAAAAGGTGAATGTACCGCTCATTACGGGAAAAAGGCTGGGAAATATGCTTCTTGGTGATTCAGCGGCCGGCGGTGAGCTGGATCTGGCCCTGGATTTCCTGAACCATCTGTCTCCTGAGGGGCTTCGGGTATTTTCTGAAATCAATATCGGAAATCCTGATGACATCAAGGCCTATACCAGGGACGGCATTACGGTGAAGCTTGGCAGCGGCACAGACATGGCCGGCCAGGCCCACCTGGCGGAAAATATGGTGGGCGATGTAAAGGCGAGAGGGCTTTCCGTGGAATATCTGGACGCCAATTTAGCCTCGCCTTTTATAAAGCTGAAAAAATAAATAAAATTCTTTCTTATTCCGTTGATAACTGTAGCGAACTTGTGCAAAGTATTGTACAATGTAAGATATGATTGATAAGAAGATGACTGCCAAAATGAATAATGAAAAAATAAGTCAATCTCATGACGCAGAGGATCCTAAAGGAGGAGCGAACATGGAACAGTCTGAAATTGCTAAAATTAAAGTCATTGGTGTAGGCGGCGGCGGAAATAACGCAGTCAACCGCATGATTGATGAAGAAGTGAAGGGCGTTGAATTCATCGCTGTAAATACAGAACTGCAGGTACTGAACAAGTCTGAAGCAGAAACCAAAATCCAGATTGGTGAAAAGCTGACCAAGGGCCTTGGCGCCGGTGCTAAACCGGAAGTGGGGGAACAGGCGGCTGAAGAATCCAGAGAAGACCTGACAAAAGCATTAACCGGCGCAGATATGGTATTCGTTACGGCCGGCATGGGCGGCGGTACCGGCACCGGCGCTGCTCCTGTAGCAGCACAGTGTGCTCGTGAACTGGGCGCCCTGACCATTGCCGTTGTTACGAAACCTTTCAGCTTTGAAGGCAAAGTAAGAGCCAAGAATGCGGCAGAAGGCATTGAAAGACTGAAGCAGAACGTGGACGCCATCCTTGTGGTTCCAAACGACAAACTGATGAGCATTATTGATAAGAAAACTTCCATTAAGGACGCTTTCAAGACAGCCGATGACGTTCTTCGTCAGGGAATCCAGGGCATTTCCGACCTGATTACCGTACCGGGCATTATCAACCTGGACTTTGCCGACGTAAGAACCATTATGAGCGACCAGGGCGACGCCCTCATGGGTATCGGCATCGGCACCGGCGACAACCGTGCCAGCGATGCAGCTACCATGGCCATCAACAGCCCGCTTCTTGAAAGAAGCATTGAAGGTGCAAAAGGCATCATCATCAATATTACCGGCAACGAAGACCTGGGCCTCTTTGAAATCAACGAAGCTTCCCAGATTATTACAGAAGCTGCCGATCCCGATGCAAACATCATCTGGGGCACGTCTGTAGACCCGGATCTGGATAATGACACAGTGAAGATTACCGTGATTGCCACCGGATTCGGCGACAAGAAGAAATCTCCTGCTCCTGCCGGCGGCAACCGCTTCAGCAATGCCGTACGTCCGGCAACCGGCATCGCGGTTCCTGAATTTCTGAGAAAGTAATAACTTCTGCAAAGGAGCTTTACTTCTTACAGTCCCGGGCTGGATTGATGCATGTATATGGCAGAGGAGAGGCCCGCCAATGGGACAGCCGATTTCACAGAAAGCCACACCGCAGCTGCAGTGTGGCTTTTTCTTCCGATTTGGGAAAGCGGATGCTTCTTTAAAGCGGTATTCCTCCTTCCCTGTTTCCATCCTGCCAAGGAGAAAAATTATGAAATGTCCATATTGCAGCAGTCCCGATACAAAGGTAACAGATTCCAGAGACACCGATGACGGTGCTTCCATCCGCCGCCGGCGCCAGTGCCTTTCCTGTGGACGGCGCTTTACCACCTATGAAACGGTAGAGCAGGTTCCTATCCGTGTCATTAAGAAAAACGGCAGCCGTGAACTTTTTGACCGCAGCAAGCTGAGAAGCGGACTCATCCGCGCCTGCGAAAAGAGGAATATTTCCTCCGCCCAGATTGAAGATATTGTGAACCGGGTGGAAAAGAAAATCCGCAATGAACTGAAGCAGGAAGTGTCTTCCGTAGAAATAGGCAATCTGGTAATGAATGAACTCAAGAATCTTGACCAGGTGGCCTATGTCCGTTTCGCTTCGGTGTACCGGGAATTCAAGGACATCGGAAGCTTTATGAGTGAACTGGAAACGCTCATGAAAAATCATAAAGAAAAGGTGTATTCCGTTTCTCCGGAAAAGGAGGATAAGAATGAACATTGAAACCATAGAATCCATATTCAACGACCATGAAAAGGTGCTCCAAAAGAGCAGGGCCCTTTTCCCCGTCATTCTTGATATGGCGGAAATCTGCAGAAAGGCTCTTTCTGAGGGACATAAAATCCTCATTTGTGGCAATGGCGGCAGCGCTGCCGATGCACAGCATATAGCGGCAGAATTTGTAGGTCGTTTTCATAATGAAAGGATATCCCTTCCTTCCATTGCCCTTACCACCGATACATCCATCCTGACGGCGGTGGCCAACGATTACAGCTACGATTCCGTCTTTGCCAGACAGGTTGAGGGACTGGGAAACAAAGGGGATGTGCTCTGGGGGATTTCTACCAGCGGAAACAGCAGGAATGTGAATGAAGCGCTGAAAATGGCTCGTGAAAAAGGACTTGTTACCATAGGTTCCACCGGAAAAACGGGAGGGGCCATGGTGTCCCTCTGTGACAGTGTGCTGGTGGTGCCAGATGATGTGACTGCCAGAATTCAGGAAATCCACATGCTTGCGGCCCATATTATCTGTCAGCTCATTGATGATCTGGACTGGAAACGATGAAGAAAAAGGCTGTTTTTTTCGACCGGGATGGCGTGCTTAATGAGGATGACGGCTACGTCCATTCTATGGACAAGCTCCGTTGGGTGGAAGGCGCCAGGGAAGCGGCAGCCCGCCTTACAAAGGAAGGCTGGCTCCTTTTCGTGGTGACCAACCAGAGCGGCGTGGCCCGGGGCTACTATGGGGAAGAGGATGTTATCCGCCTCCATGAAGCTATGAATGAAGAAATCATGAAATTCGGCGGAAGGATTACGGAATTTTTCTACTGTCCCCATCTCCCGGGTGCTCCCGTTGCCCGTTATGACAAGGTGTGCAGCTGCAGGAAGCCGGCGCCGGGTATGATTCTTAAGGCCCTGTCCAAGTACGGCCTGGAGAGGGAGCGGTGTTTCCTTTTTGGCGACGGAGAACGAGATATAGAGGCAGCCAAACGGGCCGGCATCAAAGGATATCTTTTCCCGGGGGGAAATCTGGATGCCTTTATCCGAAAAGTGCTGCCTCCTGTAAAGGATTAAGATGAAAAAAGACTATAAAAATATTCTGATTATAAAAATGAGTTCCCTGGGCGATATTATTCATGCCCTGCCTTCCCTCTATGTGTTGAGGAAGACATATCCCAAGGCCCGGATTACCTGGGCGGTACATCCGGCCTTTGCAGGTATACTTCCCGGCAAACCCTGGATTGACGAAATCTACCTGGTTGACAGGAAGCGTATCCGCCAGATTTCTTACCTGAGGAAAGTGCATCGGGACCTCAAGTCCCGTCATTTTGACCTGGTCATTGATCTGCAGATGATTGCAAAGAGCGGAATTATTTCCTTTCTTTCCGGCTGCAGCGAGCGAATCGGCTACCAGGACGGAAGGGAAGGAAGCTTCCTTGCCAGTCGTCCCATTGCAGGCCCCCATAAAAAGGGACATATTATTGAACAGCTCCTGGATGTGATGCGCTACCTTGGCTGTGATGTCCGGGAAATTGAATTTCCTATTCATGATTATAAAGAAGAGCTTTCCCAGGTGAAGGCTCTTCTTAAGAAGGAAGGCATCAGTGGTCCCTATGTGGTCCTGGTGCCGGGAACCAGGGGAGAGGCAAAGAAGTGGCCCATTTCCTACTGGGGAGAGCTGGCGGCTGCTCTTTCGGATCATGGCATTTATAATGTCATTTCCGGCACGGCAGGGGAAATGGACATGGGAAACCGGATTAAAGATATGTCTCCGTCTCCCTGTACGGTGAATCTTATGGGCAGGACAAACCTGCTTCAGCTGGCTGCCCTTGAAAGGCTGGCGTCCCTTCATATTTCAAGTGATACAGGGCCCCTTCACATTGCCAATGCGGTGCATACGCCGATTATTGCCCTTTTCGGGCCTACCCTTCCTGATAGAAGCGGCCCCTACGGTAATCCGGACAGTCATGTGATTATGGCGGACCATCCCGGCACGAAGGAATGCCGCATGGATACCATTCCGGTGGAAAAGGTTTTACAGAAGGCTTTAGAAGTATTGGAATCGGATATAGAGGATCATCATGGAACATATTACCAGCCGGAGCAACCGGTGGATTAAATGTGCTCTCCGTCTGAAGCAGAGAAAGTGGAGAGATAAGGAGGGTCTTTTCCTGCTGGAAGGTTTTCGCGGCACGACGGATGTGCTTGAGCAGCAGGTGAAGGACTGCATCTGTTTTGTGGAGGATGGCCGTTTTTCTGATGATGTGCTGGAGAAGATTACTGTAGAAGGTGAAAGACTTCACTGGCTTTTCCTTTCGGTGGATGAGGAAATGATGAATCTGATTTCCGGCACTGAACACGGCCAGGGAATCCTTCTTCTCTGCAGGAAGCAGCAGCATGATTTGTCGGAGCTCTTGCATCCCCTGAAAGGGTATTATGTGGTTCTTGACTCCGTGCAGGACCCGGGAAATATGGGCACCATCCTTCGCACCTGCGCCGCAGCAGGAGTGAAGGGACTCATTCTCACAGAGGGATGCACCGACATATATGCAGAAAAGGTGGTCCGCAGTTCCATGGGCAGCATTCTAAGGCTGCCTGTTTATGAACATGCAGATATTCCTTTCCTGAATGAATGGAAAGAGGCGTCGGGTCTTCCTTTTTACGGAACAGCTTTGAAAAATGCCAGACCTTATAAGGAAATCGGCGCTTTGGACCAGGCTGTTTTTATATTCGGCAATGAAGGAAATGGTATTCGGGAAGACATTCTTTCCCTGACCGATGAGAATTTGTATATCCCTCTGCCTGGCCATGTGGAATCACTGAATGTGTCCATTGCGGCTGCGGTGATTCTGTTTCATTTCATCAATGGATGACGATTTTTCGCAGGGGATGCCTTGTTTTATAAAAATGGAAACGCCGTTTTCCTGCCGTTTATTCCCCCGATAATGAAAACATTTCTTCCATAAGAGGTTAGAGGTTGATTATGGCTAAAAAATTGATTGTAAATGCCGATGATTTTGGTATCCATGAAGCGGTGAACCGCGCCGTCTGCCGGGGCTTTGAGTCAGGCATTCTGACAAGTACTTCCCTTATGGCAGGAGGTCGTGCTTTTGATGAAGCGGTGAAACTGGCAGGAGACATGAAGGGTATCGGAATCGGTATCCATCTGACCCTGGTGGGGGGACTGGAAACCGTTCTTCCACCGGAAGAGGTGCCGTCCCTTACCTGGGAAGGCGGCCGCCTGTGCAGCAATTATATGGAGCTCATCCAGCGGGATTTAAAGGGACGTATCCGCATGGATGACGTGTACCGTGAATGGGATGCCCAGATTCGGAAAATCCTGGATACCGGACTTCCGGTGACCCACATAGACGGACATCAGCACATGCACATGTGGAACCATTTCTTCCCGATTACCCTGACCCTTGCAAAGAAATATCATATTCCCTGTATGCGGGTGCCTGATGAAAAGGTTCTGTTCGGGTTCAGTCCCACGCCGGGCGGTCTTTTCCGTTTTGCCGCCAAGAACGGCCTTTCCCTGATGGCCAGAAGTCACAGAAAGGCGCTGAAGAAGGCGGGCATACGAACCAATGACCATTTCTGGGGGATGATGTACGGCGGTCATTTCTATGAAAACCGCATGATTTCTATCCTGGGAAGGGTAGAAGATGGGGTAACGGAATTTATGTGCCATCCTTCAGCCGATAGAGAAGCCATGGAAGAAACATTCCACTGGGGCTATGAAGGGGAAGAAGAATTGAAAAGTTTGACCTCCGCCAGCGTGCGGAAGGTTTTGGAAGAAAGGAAGATCCAGCTCATTTCCTATAGGAACTTACAGGAAAGCTGAAAATACCGGGCACTTCTCTTTCTTTATTTTGAATGCTGTCCATTGCAGGCTGAGGAGTGGCTTATATGAAAAAAGAACAACAATTTTATCTGGTGGATTTCTCAATCCTGCCGGAAGCAATTAAGAAGACCATCCGGGTGAAAGAATTACTGGGCGATGGTTCCTGCACTTCCATTAACGAAGCTGTCCATAAGGTCAATATGAGCCGGAGTGCCTATTATAAATATAAAGACCATGTGGCATCAGCAGATGATGACAAAGAGGACCGGATTGTAGTATTATTTATAATCATGCAGGACGATATGGCGGTGTTTGGAAGAATCCTTCGGCGCATTGCCAGGGAAGAGCATGAAGTCCTGTCTGTAAACCGGACAAAAATATCCGATAAGCTGTATTCCTCTGTCATTACCCTGAAGACGAAAGAATCGGCCGATGATATTGAATCCCTGTATGAAGCCTTGAAAGAAATGAAAGGAATCCAGTCGTTGACCATGAAATTAGGAGGAGAATTTAAATGAAAAATATCAATGTAGCACTCCTTGGATTTGGCACAGTAGGCAGCGGTGTGGCTGAAACTATTCGTAAAAACGGGAAAATTATGGAAGACTCCATAGGATGCCGTTTCACCATCAGCCATGTACTTGTCCGTCATCCTGAAAAGTATCAAAATATGGATCTTCTGGAAGGCATTCATCTTACATCCTCCTTTGATGACATCATAGCCGATGATTCCATCGATATCATCATTGAAGTTATGGGCGGCATCCATCCGGCAAAGGAGTATATCTTTGAAGCACTGAACCATCATATCAATGTGGTCAGCGCCAACAAGGACCTGGTGGCCCTTTTTGGACCGGAAATCATGCACACCGCCATGGAAAACCATGTAAACTTCAGCTGTGAAGCCAGTGTAGGCGGCGGCATTCCTATTTTAAGACCGCTTCATGATTCCCTGGCAGCTAACGAAATTGAAAGCATTGTGGGCATTGTGAACGGTACCACCAATTTCATCCTTTCCAATATGGATGATGCCGGCGTAAGCTATGGCGATGCCCTCAGGGTGGCCCAGAAAAAGGGATATGCCGAAGCGGATCCCACCAATGACGTGGCAGGTTATGATGCTGCCCGAAAACTGGCCATCCTGGCTTCCATCGGCTTCCATGCCAATGTGACCTTTGATGATGTGCTGGTGGAAGGCATTGAAAAAATTTCCCAGAACGATGTGCAGTATGCCAGTGAAATGGGTTATACCATCAAACTCCTGGCTGTGGCCATCCGCCAGGAAAACGGCATTGCCCTTAATGTATATCCTGCCTTCGTCCCCAGGAGCCATCCTTTGGCCTCCGTCAAAGGCTCCTACAATGCCATTTATGTGACAGGAAATATTGTGGACGACGTCATGTTCTACGGCAAAGGCGCCGGCTCCCTTCCCACAGCCAGTGCGGTTATGGGGGATGTCATCAGCACGGCCAAGCATATTATGAACCATTCCACCGGAACTGGCATGATGCTTACGGAAACGAAGCGCATTCCCTTCTACTCCTCCCTGAAATTGGAAAATTCCTATTATTTCCGGCTCATTGTGGACGATGTGACCGGCGTACTTTCCCAGATTGCCTCTGCCTATGCGGATAACGAAATCAGCATTAAGGAAGTGGTGCAGAAGAGCCGCATTGAAGACGCAGCTGAGCTCATGATTATTACGGAAAAAACACCCCGGGAAAATATTATCCATGTGGAAAAGGCACTGCAGGTGCTGCCCTGCATGCGTAAGGTTGCCAATATCGTGAGGGTTATGGAAGATGACAGAAAATAAGACATACATCGTAAGAGTGCCTGCCACCACAGCCAACATCGGAAGCGGTTTCGATACCCTGGGCATGTCCCTTGGCCTGTACAATGTGGTGCAGTTCGTGCCGACGGAAGGAAAAGCTCTTCTGGAAACGGAAATTTCCGCGGAAGGGGAAGGGGCCGGCCAGATTACATCGGGCCTTGACAACATGATTATCAAAGCCATGGATGAGACAGCTAAAAGAGCCGGTAAAACGGTGCCCGGTGGAAAGATGTATCTTATCAACCGCATTCCGTTTGCAAGGGGGCTTGGCTCCTCTTCCGCCGCCATTGCTTCCGGCGTATTTCTTGCCAACATGCTCATGGGAGAACCCTTCAACCGCAAGGAAATCCTTGATATTACCGCTGAAATGGAAGGACACCCCGATAATGCGGCGCCTGCCATACTGGGCGGCTTCTGCATGGCCCTTCTAAAAAACGGAAATGTAACAGCCGAGCGCATCGACATTCCTTCCCACTGGAAAGCGGTTGTCACCATTCCGGACTTTGAACTTCATACGGAAAAAGCCAGGGCCGTCCTGCCCAAGACCTATCCAAGGAGCGATGCAGTCCATAACATCGGTGCCGTTTCTTTCCTCATGGCTGCTTTCATGTACCAGAAGCCGGAATACCTGAAGCTGGGGCTGGATGATGTCATCCATGTGCCCTACAGACTTGGCCTTATTCCCGGTGCCTCCGACGTCATCAGAAATGCGGAAAGGGCAGGGGCCTACGGTGCCACCATTTCCGGTTCCGGCCCTACCATTATTGCCTTTGCACCGGCAGAACTGGCGGAAAAGGTGGGCATTGCCATGGTGAACGGATTTGCAGCGGCCCATATGACATCAAGGTACCTGGTTCTTGATTTTGATCACAACGGAATCATGGCAGTCTGATATACGTAGGATATTTCCATACAGGCAGTCAAAAACGGTCTCCACGGCCGTTTTTTTTGCTGCTTCAGAATGTCTTTTTCTGCACAGGGGCCAAAAGTTCTGCCATTTATTTCCCGCTCTATTGACGGACGATATATAAATAGGTATACTTATACAGGTATTGTCCGAAAGTATACTGTATTGACGAAGATGGAATAAGGAGTCACCCGATGAATTTTGAACTCATTGAACATGCACTGCCTATGCTGCTGGTTGGGGCCGGTGTAACCATAGAAATCACCGCAGTCAGCGTAGCCATAGGTTTTTTGATTGGCCTTTTTGTAGGGATTGCCCGTATCTGCCAGGTTAAAATCCTTAGGATTATTGCCACCGTTTATGCGGACTGCATTCGAGGCACACCGCTTCTGGTGCAGATTTTCCTCATCTATTTCGCGCTCCCCATTGTGACAGGGCATCGGGTGGAACCATTCGCCGCAGCCGTTGCAGCCTGTGGTATCAACAGCGGCGCCTATGTATCTGAAATTTTCAGGGCCGGTATCCAGGCCATTGACGTGGGACAGATGGAAGCAGGCAGATCCCTGGGCCTCACCTGGTGGCAGACCATGTACTATGTCATCCTTCCACAGGCAGTGCGCAACATTCTTCCGCCTTTGGGCAATGAGTTTATTGCTATGCTGAAGGATTCTTCCCTGGTATCAGTCATTGGTTTTGAGGAACTGACAAGAAGGGGACAGCTCATCATTGCCCAGACCTACGGGTCCTTTGAAATCTGGACCACCGTGGCAGTGCTGTACCTCATTATGACACTGGCAATTTCCCGTGTAGTAGCATGGCTGGAAAAGAGATAATTATGGCGGACAAGAAATTTTTAATCGAAATCAATCATGTAGGAAAGAAATTCGGTGATCTCACCGTTCTGAAGGATATCAGCGTAAAGGTAAAGGAAAAGGAAGTGGTTGTTATTATCGGCCCTTCCGGTTCCGGTAAAAGTACACTGCTCCGCTGCATTAACGGGCTGGAAAAACCTACCAGCGGCACCGTATTCTTTGACGGCATGCCTGTGAACGGAGAGAAGAATATCAATGAAGTGAGAACAGAAGTGGGTATGGTATTCCAGCGGTTCAACCTTTTCCCCCATATGACTGTTATCCAGAACCTTATGCTGGCACCGATGAAGGTTCGTAAAATCAGCAAAAAGGAAGCCTATGACCGGGGTATGCATCTTCTGCAGAAGGTGGGACTGGAAGACAAGGCGGACTATAAGCCGGCCCAGCTTTCCGGTGGACAGCAGCAGCGCGTGGCCATAGCCAGAGCTTTGGCCATGAAGCCGAAGGCCCTTCTTTTTGATGAACCTACCTCTGCTTTGGACCCTGAAATGGTCCATGAAGTTCTGGACGTCATGAAGGAAGTGGCAGAAGAAGGCATGACCATGGTGGTGGTTACCCATGAAATGGGATTTGCCCGTGAAGTGGGGGACCGCGTCCTTTTTATTGACGGCGGTGTCATTGTGGAACAGGGGACGCCGGATGAGGTATTTAATCATACGAAGGAAGACAGAACGAAGCTCTTCCTTTCCCAGGTTCTCTGATGCAGATATAAGACTGCATATTTATGCAGTTATGTATAATCGTCCTATCGAAACGGGATGCCCAAAACCATCCCATTTTTCGTACTCTTTTTTACATTTCGGTTGACGGAATTAATGTTTTATGGTATTGTAAATCTATGCCCAATAAGGGCAATGTAGTAATTTTTTTAGGAGGAATTTCCATGAAAGGTACAGTTAAGTGGTTCAGTGCAGAAAAAGGCTACGGCTTTATTGAAAGAGAAGAAGGCGGCGACGTATTCGTTCATTTCTCCGCTATCCAGGCTGATGGCTTCAAAACACTGAATGAAGGCCAGAAGGTTGATTTTGAAATCATTGATGGTGCAAGAGGACCTCAGGCTGCTAACGTTAAAGTTGAAGGCTGATCACTTACTGAAGCTCATATAGCGTAAGTTTCTGAATCTGAATTTAGGGTAAAGCACAGGCTTTACCCTTTTTTCAATGGTTTCATGAGATTCCTGCTTTCGCATTTCTTTCTTTTACATTTAATTATTTCTATCGTTTCCATAAACTGATAAAACTTTTTAATGATATCTAATTTATATAGATGGAAAGGATTGATTATTAGTGGAAATATAGTATAATAATTATAGAAGAATAAGCATTCCGCTTATTCAAGAAAGGGGGATTTCAATATGGAATTAACTGTTAGAGGAAAAAATCTGGAAATTACTGACGCACTGCATTCCTATGTAGAAAAACACACAGGCAAGATTCAGAGATACTTTGATAAGCCCATTAAGATTAATGTCCTGCTTCGCATTTCGAATATGACGAAAACCTGTGAGGTTACCGTCTTTGTTGACGGCATCATTCTCAGGGGCGTCGAAAAGTCTGATGATATGTACAAATCCATTGATCTGGTGTTCGACAAGGTGGAACGTCAGATTCACAAGTATAAGACACGCCTGGCTAAACGGTTTAAGGAAAGAAATACCCTGAGCCGCCAGTTTGTTACGGAGAAGGAAGCAGCGCCTGCACCGGATGCTGAATTTGAAATCGTGAAGACAAAGCATTTCAACATCAGCCCCATGTCTCCGGAGGAAGCGGTCCTTCAGATGAACCTTCTGGGACACAGCTTCTTCATGTTCTTCAATTCCGAAACGGAAGCCATGGCTGTGGTTTACCGCCGGGATGACGGAAAATATGGTCTCATTGATGCAGACAAATAAGGAAAGAATCTGAAATTTCACGAAAAAGAGCGGAATTTTCCGCTCTTTTTTTGACTATACCGCCTTAGTTTGATAAAATAAACTAGATGTGTAAAGCATTGGAATTTGAGAAATGGAATACTGATTGTATAAGGAGTTGTTTCCATGTTTGATAAGTTTTTTGACAGGCTGTTTAACGGATCCAATGAGAAGGAAGTAAAGAAGATTCGTAAAATCGTAGAACAGCAGATCAATCCTCTGGAAGATGGACTGAAGAAGCTGAGTGATTCCTCTCTGGCTAATAAGACCAATGAATTCAAGGCCCGCCTTGCCAAGGGGGAAACGCTGGACGATATTCTTCCCGAAGCCTTTGCGGTGGTCCGTGAAGCGTCCCGCCGTGTACTGGGCATGCGTCATTTCGATGTGCAGCTTATCGGCGGCATTGTACTTCACCGCGGAAATATTGCGGAAATGTGCACCGGCGAAGGTAAAACCCTGGTGGCTACGGCTCCGGTTTACCTGAATGCTTTGGAAGGGAAGGGCGTCCATGTCATTACGGTGAATGATTACCTGGCAAAGCGCGACAGTGAATGGATGGGACAGGTTTATAAATTTTTGGGCCTGTCTGTAGGCCTCATTGTCCATGATTTGGATTTCCAGCAGAGAAAGATTGCCTATAATTCAGATATTACCTACGGAACGAATAACGAATTCGGCTTTGACTACCTCCGTGATAACATGGTCACCTCTCTGGACCAGATGGTACAGCGTCCCCTTCATTACTGCCTCATCGATGAAGTGGACTCCATCCTCATTGATGAAGCCCGCACGCCGCTTATTATTTCCGGACCGGGGCAGAAATCCACAGATAATTACTATGTCATGGCCAAGCTGGTGCCTCATCTGAAAAAAGATGAAGACTACACCATTGATGAAAAGCAGAAGACTGTGGCACCTACGGAAGCAGGGGTTGCCAAGATGGAAAAAATGCTTCATGTGGAAAACCTCTATGATGCGGAAAACCTGGAGCTGAACCACCTCTTCGTGCAGGCCCTCCGTGCCCAGACCATGATGCAGAGGGATAAGGACTACGTCGTGAAGGACGGGGAAGTTGTCATTGTAGATGAATTCACCGGCCGCCTCATGTATGGCCGCCGCTATTCCGACGGTCTTCACCAGGCCATCGAAGCAAAGGAAGGTCTGGAAGTACAGCGCGAAAGCCAGACTCTCGCCACCATCACCTTCCAGAACTACTTCAGAATGTATGACAAGCTGGCCGGCATGACCGGTACCGCAAAGACGGAAGAACAGGAATTTATCAAGATTTACGGTCTTCCGGTCATCCAGATTCCTACCAATAAGCCTATCCAGCGTAAAGACCTGCCGGATGTGGTATTCAAGACAAAACGGGGCAAGTACCGCGCTGTAGTAAAGGAAGTGCAGCGCCGCCATGCTACCGGCCAGCCCATGCTTATCGGCACTACCTCCATTGAACAGTCGGAAGAGCTGTCCCACATGCTTGATGCAGCCAAGATTCCTCATTCCGTGCTGAATGCGAAATACCATGAGAAGGAAGCTGCCATCGTTGCCCTGGCAGGACAGAAGGGTGCTGTAACCATTGCCACCAACATGGCCGGCCGCGGCACCGATATCCAGCTGGGAGAAGGGGTTGCTGAACTGGGCGGACTTGCCATTATCGGTACGGAACGGCATGAGAGCCGCCGTATCGACAACCAGCTCCGCGGCCGTGCCGGCCGTCAGGGAGATCCGGGCTCCAGTCAGTTCTTCCTTTCCCTGGAAGATGACCTTCTCCGCATTTTCGGCGGCGACAATATTAAAAAGTTCATGGAAAAGATGGGCCTTGATGAGGATGAACCTATCAACAGCCGCATGGTTTCCAACGCCATCCAGAAAGCGCAGAAGAGGGTAGAGGCCAGAAACTTTGATATCCGTAAGTATGTCCTTGAATATGACGATGTCATGAACCAGCAGAGAAAAGTGGTTTATGAGCAGCGCCGCCGGATTCTGGAAGGGGAAAACATGAAGGACCAGGTCCTCCGCATGGTGGATACCATCATCGAAAAGGGCATGGAAACCTATGCGGATCCAAAGCTCTATCCGGAAGAATGGGATTTTGCAGGACTTTTGAAATACAGTGAAAAGTATTTTCTGGCTCCCGGTGAAATCAAACTGGAAGACATCGAGGATATGAGCCGCGAGGAAGTGGAGGATAAGCTCAAGACCTGCGCCCATGAAACCTATGAATCCAGGGAAAAGTCCATCGGCTCTGCTATGATGCGTGAACTGGAAAAGGCAGTGATGCTGAAGGTGGTGGACTCCAAGTGGATGGAACATCTGGATGACATGGATATGCTGAAGGAAGGCATCGGCCTTCGTTCCTACGGACAGAGAAACCCCATTGTGGAATACAAGGTGGAGGCCTATGATATTTTCGAAGAAATGCAGCAGGCCATGATGGAGACCATCGTACTCTATCTCTACCATATCCAGATCCGCTTCACCACAGACCCGGAGGAACCGCAGCAGGCTCCGGAAGCGCCGAAGGCTGAAGACCATCTGAAGGGGGCTACCGCCCATTATGTAGATGAAAACCCGTCTAATGACTGAGTTTATGATTTCATAAATTTTGATAAGAACCTTTTTACAAAGAAAGCGAGATGATTATCCAGATGCTGGAAGATTTGAAAAAAACTTTAACAGAACTGCTGAATCACGAAAAAGAAATAAGGGATTCACTTTGACTTACCTCAGCTGAAGGAACGTATTAGAAGTTACGACGTTCAGATGAGTGATCCCAGCTTCTGGGATGATGCGGACAAGGCCCGCAAAATTTCCCAGGAAGCCACGGAAGCAAAGGATGCCTATGAGACCTATACCAAACTTTTTGATAGGGCAGAAGGATTGAAGGATATCCTGGATTTGGCCATCGAAGAGGATGACCAGTCCATGGAGCCGGAAATTGCCAAAGAGCTCAATGAAGTGAAGGAAATCATGGATAAGAAGGAAATTGAACTCCTTCTGTCCGGCAAGTATGATGAGAATAATGCCATCCTTACCTTCCATGCCGGTGCCGGCGGCACAGAAGCCCAGGACTGGACGGAAATGCTGATTCGCATGTACATGAAATGGGCAGAGGCGGAAGGATTTGAGCTGGAAGAGCTGAATATGCTTCCCGGCGATGAAGCGGGCATTAAGAGTGCAGAATACATGGTGAAGGGGAAGTATGCCTATGGCTTCCTGAAATCGGAAAAAGGGGTGCACCGCCTGGTGCGTATTTCTCCATTCGATGCGGCAAAACGCCGTCATACATCCTTCTCCGCCGTAGATGTGATGCCGGAAATTGATGATGACGTGCAGGTGGACCTTAACATGGACGATGTGCGGGTGGACTACTACCGCTCCAGCGGTGCCGGCGGCCAGCATATCAACAAGACAAGCTCTGCTGTCCGCATGACCCATATTCCCACCGGCATTGTGGCAGCCTGCCAGAATGAACGCTCCCAGTTCCAGAATAAGGAACAGTGCCTCCGTCTTCTCCGTGCCAAGCTTTATGAATTTGAAATGAAGAAGCATGAGCAGGAAGTAAGCGCGCTGGAAGGCGACCAGCAGGCCATTGAATGGGGCAGCCAGATACGGTCCTACGTATTCCAGCCCTATACATTGGTAAAGGATAATCGCACAGGAGTGGAAACAGGCAATATCCAGGGCGTCATGGACGGTGACATTGACCCGTTCATTGAAGGTTTCCTGAAAATGAACAAATTTAAAGCCAAAGCAAAATAAAAGGATGGATAGAATGAGGGCCATACAGAGCAGCGCCTTTAAAGTGCTGGCAGTCCTGATTTTCATCGGCGTAATCGCTGCAGGGATGATATCCCTGCAGCGGAGCCATGTAGAATCATCTGCTACTGCTGTTGAAAATGTATATGATTATTACAATATTATTGACAGCGCATCAGTTGAAAAGAAATCAACGGATGAGCTGTTTTCGCTGTACAGGAAAAGCGGAGTCACTTCTCTGGCTGTGTATGACGAAACACCGGAAAAGCTGGTGAACCACGATTATCTCCGTATTTACCGGGGCAGTGAGTTTGCATTCAGAAATCCCTCGGCACAGGGCATTTCCGATTCCAAGATCTACATTCAGCCGGTGATGACTGCCAAAGGCGATGCCTATTTCAAAGAAACAAAGGAATACCTTTCACTTCTTATGGACAGGGATGATGTGCGGTCCTTTGAAGTTAACGGCGTGGAAACCCTGGAAGTCAATGCGGTTTATAACAAATTCATGCAGATGAATCTTGGTATTTTCGCTGAAACCGTGAAAGATGCAGCTTCTCACGGATTCTATGTGGTGCTGCGCCCTGGAAATGAAGCCCACGTGACAAAGGATTATGTGGACCTCTTCCTGAAAAAGCTGGACTCCTCTGATAAGGTGAGTGCCATCATCTTCCAGGGAAAGGAAGTGCTTGGCTATAAGGAGTATGTGAAATATCTGTCCCAGGAACTCAGCCGCCGTCATGTTCCCATTGCTCTCATTGAAGCGCAGAACCAGCTGGGCTTTGAAAAACAGTCCGGTAATCTTGAAATGGCAGTCCTTTCTGATTACCAGATAGTCCGTCTCTATGCTATGTCCAAGGATGAGCTTATCAAGCTGGATCCGAAGGAAGCGGCTTCCCGTTTCTATATTTCTGATATTGAACGGAATATCCGTATGAACCTATTCCCGTCCTTCAAGTTCCCCCTGAATGGCATGTCCCTGTCTGAAACAAATGCTTCCTACATTGCTGACGTTTCTTCCCGTCTGGAAGGGCACGGCTTCACAGTGGGAAAGGCTTCCGTCATGGAATCCTATTTCCCCACATCCGTTTTAAGGAGCCTTGCCATGGTGGGCGCCCTTTCCCTTGTGGTATTAACGGCGCTGCTTCTTTTCCCGCCTCTCATAAAGTATGTGTGGGCCCTTGAAATCCTTGGACTGGCAGTGACCCAGGGGCTTTTCTGGGGACTTCATTCGGTAATGGTCATTCAGCTTCTGGCCCTTGGTGCCGCCGTATGTACGCCGGTGGTAGTGGTCAGTCTGTTCCTTGATTACTGCCTTAAAAGAAAGGACAAGGCCTTTGCAGAAGTGGGATGGGGGAAACTTTTCCTGGAATCCTTCCTTATCCTCTGGGTATGTGGCATTCTTTCTTTGGCAGGCGCCGCCTTTGTGAGCGGACTTCTGGGAGATATCCGTTTCCTTTTGGAAATGCAGATATTCCGGGGCGTCAAGGCGACTTTCCTTCTTCCGCTTATCCTGATTTCCATCGTTTATATCCAGAAATTTCCTTTCTTTGGAAAGACCGTTTCTTCTGACAGGGATTTCATCTATTTTGTTAAGAAATTCTGCAGTGTACAGATTCGCCTCGGCCTTTTGGTGGGCCTTGGTCTTCTGGCAGTGGTGGGCTATGTTTTCATTGGCAGGAGCGGAAATAACGGGGCACCGGTACCGGTCTTTGAAATTGCTCTCCGCCGTTTCCTTGAAAATGTAATGTATGCAAGGCCCAGGGAAAAGGAATTCCTTTTCGGCCATCCTGCCGTTCTTCTGGCTATGACGGCTCTTTACCGCAAATGGCCGCAGATTCTCCATTATTTCCTCATTGTGGCAGTCACTATCGGCCAGGGTTCTATGGTTGAAACCTTTGCCCACATGAGAAGTCCCTATTTCCTGAGCCTTATTCGTGGACTTAACGGACTTCTGGCCGGCAGTCTTTCCATGATTGCTGCCCTGATTGGGGTTATGATTCTGGTGCGGTTGACCAAATTTTTTGGAGAAAGATATGGCAAATTATAAAATCGTCATTTCCGGTTATTACGGCTTCAATAATGCCGGTGATGAAGCCATGCTTTCTGCCATCCTTCAGGCGCTCCAAGGGACTTTCGATTCTCCCGACATTACTGTCATTTCCGGAAATCCCAAATCTACGGCAGAGTCCTTTGGTGTCCATACGGTACCAAGATTTTCTATTTCCGGCATCTGCCGGTCCATCTTTGCCTCGGACCTGATTATCAGCGGCGGAGGCAGCCTGCTGCAGGATGTGACCAGCTGGAAAAGCATGATTTACTACCTTTCCATCATAACTTTGGGAGTTCTGTTCAGAAAACAGGTTTTTCTCTATTCCCAGGGCATAGGTCCTGTACGCTACCGTGTGATTCGTATCATCCTGAAGCATGTGCTCAACCATGTGGATGCTATCACCGTGCGGGATAAGGAATCAAAGGGGTTCCTTGAGCGCCTTGGCGTGCGCCGTAAAATTTATACCACCGCCGATGCGGTGCTTTCCCTTTCTCCGGCCGACCTTTCCATAGGACGAAAGATTCTTAAGAAAAAGGGGATACCAGAGGGAAAGAAGAGAATAGGACTGGCCATTCGATACTGGCATAATTCCCGTGAGTGGATGGAACAGCTTAAAAAGACGGTTCACCGGCTGGCTGAGGAAGAGGATGCTGTGATTATCTGCATTCCCATGCAGTTCCCTGAAGATGAAAATGCGGCGGAAGCCATGGGATGCGGCGATGACCGGATTTTTTTCCTGAATGATGATTATTCCATAGGAGAACTGATGTCCATTATCGGAAATATGGATGTTCTTCTGGGGATGCGTCTTCATGCCCTTATTTTTTCTGCTCTCATGCATGTGCCTTTCCTTGGAATTTCCTATGATCCCAAAATAGACAATTTTCTGGCCCTCATCGGCCAGAAAGCTTCCACATCTGTTCAGCACATGGACGGGGAGAAGTTGTATAATGATACGTGTAGAATCCTTTCTTCCGGTCTGGATGAGAAGGACTGGGAGAAAGTGGACGCTCTTCGTGAGCGGGCCTGTGAGAATGTCCAGATTTTAAAAAGTCTTGTTACTCATAAGGAGGAAAACCCATGAGTCATCTTTCTACTGAAGAGACTGCTTTTCTTAAGGACAAAGCAAAACAGATTCGTATTGATATTTTGAAAATGATTACAAAAGCCAATTCCGGCCACACCGGTGGCTCCCTGTCCATTGCAGATCTCCTGACACTTCTTTATTTCAAGGAAATGAATGTGGATCCCGCAAATCCCCATAAGGAAGACCGTGACCGCCTTGTGCTTTCCAAGGGCCATGCAGCGCCGGCCATGTATGCATGCCTTGCTGAAAAAGGTTATTTCCCGAAGGACGAATTGAATCATCTCCGCCAGGCTGGCCATATGCTCCAGGGCCATCCGGATATGAAGCATACCCCCGGCGTGGATATGACCACCGGTTCTCTTGGACAGGGCATCAGCGCAGCCTGCGGCATGGCTCTTGCCAGTAAAATGGACCATGCTGACTGGCGGGTGTATGCTGTTCTTGGCGACGGTGAACTGGAAGAAGGACAGGTTTGGGAAGCTGCCATGTATGCGGCCCATTACAAATTGGATCATCTGACCGCATTTGTAGATAACAATGGTCTTCAGATAGACGGCCCCATCACGGAAGTCATGTCCTCCCTCCCTATCGGTGAGAAGTTCAAAGCCTTCGGCTGGCATGTGATTGAAACAGAGGGCCATGATGTGGAAAAGCTTCATGACGCCATTGAAGAAGCGAAGACGGTGAAAGGAAAGCCCACCATGATTGTTATGAAGACAGTTAAAGGAAAGGGCGTTCCTGAAATTGAAAATCAGGTAGGCTGGCACGGCAAGGCTCCTACGGAAGAAGAATGTGAAAGATTTATTAAACAGGTGGAGGCAGAATGATGGGTAAAGCAACTCGTGATGCATATGGCGAAGCTCTGAAGGAACTGGGAGCAGAGAATCCGAATATCGTTGTTTTGGACGCTGATTTGTCTGCATCCACCAAAACCCAGGTTTTTGCCAAGGCTTATCCGGACCGTTTCTTTGATACAGGCATTGCAGAAGCCAACATGATGGGCGTGGCAGCGGGACTGGCAGCAGCAGGCAAGATTCCCTTTGCCTCTACCTTTGCTGTATTCGGTGCAGGCAGGGCTTATGAACAGATCAGGAATTCCATCTGCTATCCAAAGCTTAATGTCAAAGTGGCAGTCACCCATGCGGGATTGACGGTAGGGGAAGACGGCGCTACTCACCAGATGCTGGAAGATATTACCCTCATGCGGGCCCTGCCCAACATGACGGTCATCGTTCCTGCAGATGCTGCAGAAACAAAGGCGGCAGTGAAATGGGCCGCTTCCTATCAGGGACCGGTATACATCCGCATGGGCCGTGCTAAATGTGAGGACATTATGCCGGAAGATAAACCCTTTGTCCCCGGAAAGAGCACGACCCTGAAAGACGGGAAAGATGTGACCTTCATTGCCTGCGGCATTATGACTGCCAAAGCACTTCAGGCAGCAGAAAACCTGGAAAAGCAGGGGATTACCGCCAGGGTTATTAATATGAGCTCCATTAAACCAATTGATGAAGAAGCTATTGTGAAAGCGGCTGAAGAAACCGGTGCCATTGTGACTGCCGAAGAACATACCGTCAAAGGCGGCCTGGGCGGTGCAGTGGCAGAAGTTCTTGCACTGAAGAAACCCTGCCTTATGGACATGGTTGGTACGGAGGATACCTTCGGCCAGTCCGGCAAGGCTGATGAATTACTGGAAGTATATGGACTCACTGCAGAGCATCTTGTTTCCTCTGCTCTGCATCTGATCAGCGGGAAGTGAGGCTTGGATGATTACATTTGACCATGTGTCATTACAATATGATGCCAAACATACTGCCCTGAAGGATATGAGCATTCATATCGACAAGGGAGAGTTTGTATTTGTGGTAGGCCCCAGCGGTGCCGGCAAGTCTACCTTTGTAAAGGTGCTGACCCATGAACTGATTCCGGAGTCCGGCACTGTGGTTGTCAATGGAATCAATATTACGAAACTGAAAAGAAGCAAGGTTCCTTACTACAGGAGAACTCTGGGCATCGTATTCCAGGATTTCCGTCTTCTTTCTGAAAAAACGGTTTTTGATAATATTGCCTTTGTTCTCCGCGTAACCGGTGCCAAGGGCAGGGAAATCAAGGAAAGGGTGAACCGGGTGCTGGACCTGGTGGGCCTGCGTAATAAGGCTAAGGAACTGCCGTCCAAACTGTCCGGCGGTGAACAGCAGCGCGTGGCTATTGCCAGGGCTCTTGTGAACCAGCCCATCCTTCTCATTGCCGACGAACCGACGGGGAACCTGGACCCGGTGACGTCCGAAGAAATTATGAAGCTTTTCAATGAAATCAACCACATGGGAACCACCATCATCATGGTGACCCATAACAAGGATCTGGTCAATGCCATGCATAAGCGAGTCATAAATATTGAGGACGGCCGTATCATTGCAGACCAGGAAAAAGGGGGATACCATTTACATGTTTAGTTCTCTTGGCTACTTCTGGAAAGAGACCTTCTATTCCCTCTTCAGAAACAAATTTATGGCGGTGGCTTCGGTACTTACGGTCACCCTTTCCATGTTTATTCTTGGCGTATTCCTCTGTGCCGTGCTGAATATCAACCATATGGCTACCTACCTGGAAAACCAGGTGGAAATGACGGTATACCTGAAGGACGGCCTTAATACGGACCAGGTCATGGCGGTGGGGAAGAAACTGAAGGCCCTTCCGGATTTGAAGGAAATCAAATTTACCAATAAAGACCAGGCCATGGCGGAATTCAAACAGCGTCTGGGAGACCAGCAGGGAATTCTGGATGCCATTAACGGCAATCCGCTGCCTTCCTCCTATTCCACATCCTTCTCAACACCGGCGTCCCTGAAAAATGCGGTGAACATTGTAACCAAGTATCAGGAAGTGGACTCTGTCCAGTATGGACAGGATATTATTGAACAGCTCTACAAGGTGGCCCAGGTTATCCGCATTGGAGGCATTATCCTCATCGTATTCCTGGCGGGAGCAGAGCTTTTCATTATTTCCAATACCATTCGTCTCACCGTATTTGCCCGCCGTCGTGAAATCCAGATTATGAAATATGTAGGCGCCACCAACGGCTTTATCCGCTGGCCCTTCATTTTTGAAGGCATGATTATCGGTTTCCTCGGTTCCGGCATTGCCGCTTTTATCCTGTGGGAAGGCTATAAGGTGGTGCTCATGGAAATGACCCAGGCCGGGCTTGTCTTCATTCCCATGATTGCCCTCTGGCCATTTATCGGCTATATTACGGTCATGCTGCTGGCAGCAGGCATCATCATCGGCATCCTAGGCAGCACCATTTCACTTCGCAAGTATATGAAAGTGTAACTGCCTATGAAAAAATCAACCTATATGGCATCGCTTCTGGCTCTTTCCATCCTCTTAGGTGGACAGGCCATGCACGTGCCTTCCTATGCCGATGATTTGGACGACCAGGTGCAGGACCTGCAGGGCCAGATTGATTCCTCCCGTCTGGAGCAGGAAAACTGGCAGCAGGTCATTGAGGATGTGAGTGCCAAGCTGAAACAAATCCAGGCCGACCTGGATGCAGCCAATGCAAGACTCCAGAGTATTCGAAGCCGGCAGGCTGAAATCAACGCGCAGATTGTACAGACCCAGAATGAAATCGTAAAGATGGAAGCCTATCTGAAAACAAGGCAGAATGTATTGAACCGACGAGTTCGTGCCATTTACATGCACGGACAGCTGAACTATCTGGAAGTTATTCTGGGAGCCAACAGCTTCAGCGATTTTGCCAACCGGGTAGAGCTTTTAAAGCGGGTTATCCGGTCTGATTACAATCTTATCCTTGAAATCCAGAAGCAGAAAGCAGCGATTGAAGCCAAGAAAGCACAGCTGGAAGAAGATAAAAGACAGCTGGATGCCCTGGCAGCAGAAGCGGAAAAGACCCAGAAGGAAATCGCTGCCAAGAAAGCAGAACAGCAGAAAGTGCTGGATGCGGCCAAGAGCAATAAGGCAGCAGCTGCCCAGATGGAACAGGACCTCAATGCACAGCTGGCCTCTGTTAGAAACCTTATCCAGCAGCGTCTGGCAGCAGCAGAAGCGGCCCGCCAGGCAGCCCAGCAGGCTTCCTCTGATGAGGGGGGCGGCGGCAGTGACGATAACTATGTGCAGGGAACCGGCGCCATGGGATGGCCCTGCAGCGGCCCCATTACATCGCCCTTCGGTTATCGTACTCATCCGATTTTCGGTACCACCATCTTCCATGCAGGCATTGATATCGGCGTAGACTACGGCACGCCGATTCATGCAGCTGACAGCGGCGTCGTAGTTTATTCCGGCTGGATTTCGGGCTACGGAAACGCAGTCATCATTGACCATGGCGGCGGCATTTCCACCCTTTACGGTCATAACCAGTCTCTTGCCGTTTCCGAAGGCCAGTCCGTATCCAAGGGCTCAGTGATTGCCTATGCCGGTTCCACCGGTAATTCTACCGGCCCCCACTGTCATTTTGAAGTGGACGTGAATGGTTCTCCTGTGAACCCCATGGGGTATCTGTAATGAGTGAAGAATGGAAATCTTTCCTTAAGGCCCATTGGAAAATGGGCCTTTCCTATATTGGCGGGACCGCTCTTTTGAGCAGCGCTGTAGTTTACGGCGGGGTATACTGGCTTACCGGAGGCCATCCCGGCGGCTTTTACCATTTCCTCCATAGCTATTGGATAGTTAAAGATAACTATTTTCGTCCCATCGATGAAAATGCACTCTGGCAGGGAGCGTCAAAGGGGATGCTCGCCAGTCTGGAAGATCCTTATTCTACAGTTCTTTCCGGCGATACCTTCAATTCTTTCATGGAAACAACCAATGGAGAATATGGCGGCATCGGCGTGGTCATGGGATTGGATGGAAACGGTTCCATCCGTATTTTCAACGTTTTTGAAGGAAGTGCGGCTGAAAAGGCTGGTATCCAAAGCGGTGATACCATTCTTTCCGTTGACGGCACCTCTGTGGATGAGCTGGGTCTTACCGGTACTGCCCAAGCGGTGCGTGGGGGAAATGGAACAGAAGTAAATCTTGCCATTTCCAGAAACGGAAAGCCCTTGACTTTTACGGTGAACCGTTCCAACGTAAGCCTGCCCACCGTGCTCAGCCGGATGGTGGAGGGAAATATCGGATATATCCATATTTTCACCTTCAGCAGGCATACGCCGGATGAATTTAAAAAGCAGCTTTCTACCCTGAAGGACCAGGGCTGTGAAAAACTGATTATTGATCTTCGCATGAACCCAGGCGGCATGATTGATTCCGTGGTAGCTGTGGCAGACCAGATACTGACAGGCGGCACGGTGGTCAGCTACCATACCATGCATCAGGGCAGTGAAAATTTCACCATCAAAGGCATTGATAACCCCATGCCCATGGCTGTCCTCATTGATAAGAATAGCGCCAGTGCTTCTGAAATCCTGGCAGGAGCTGTGCAGGATAAAAAAGAAGGAACCATTATTGGGGAAACCAGCTATGGCAAGGGAACGGTACAGGCCGTTTATCCTGATGGAAACAGGGAAGCCCTGAAAATATCCATCGCAGAATACCGCACTGCCGCCGGAAGAATTATTGACAAGAAAGGAATCGTACCGGATATTCCTGTGGAGCAGACCGGTCATCCCTTCAGTTTTTCGTCGGATAATGTACTTCAAAAGGCGGTGGACGTGCTGAAAAATGAAGGAAACGGGGACTGAGAAATTAAGGAGGAGCTGATTAAATCGTTATCGAATTAATCAGTGCTCCCTTAGATTTCAGGTCCACAGATTCTTCCATAATGGAACCGCAGTTGCCGGAGAAGTACTGATTTCTTCATCAGTGCTTCCCGTGAGGGGACTGCGGTTTTCTAATTTCTTTTTTCTGTGCATATCAGTTTATTTCTGCAGATAGTAACACTTCTTTTTCCTTTATCCTTTACCGGCATGATATAATAACAATGTAATAGTCTGTCATTTTTTGAGTGAGGTATGATTATGTTTATTGATAGAGCAAAAATAATTGTTGTCTCCGGTGCCGGCGGAGACGGCATGGTTTCTTTCAGGCGGGAAAAATATGTACCCCGCGGCGGCCCCAGCGGCGGCGACGGCGGCAAGGGAGGCTCCGTGATTGTCCGCGCAGACAGCAGTCTGAATACGCTGATTAATTTCCGCCGGCATCGCAAATTTGCAGCCAAGGCAGGAGCCAATGGCGGCGCAAAGGAAATGTTCGGCAAGAACGGGGAAGATGTGTATGTGGATGTGCCGCTGGGCACCATGGTATACGATGACCGCAGCGGCGAGCTTCTGGCTGATATGACCCAGGACGGGCAGCAGGTTACCGTGGCCAAAGGCGGCCATGGGGGCAGGGGAAATTCCCACTTTGCCACCTCCGCTGTCCGTGCACCTACCTATGCAGAAAAGGGTGAACCGGGAGAAGAAAAAAATATCAGGCTGGAACTGAAAATTCTGGCGGACGTGGGCCTTCTTGGGTTCCCGTCGGTTGGCAAATCCAGCTTGCTCCGCAAGGTTTCGGGGGCAAAACCGGAAGTGGCAGCCTACCATTTTACCACCCTCAACCCTATTCTTGGTGTGGTAAGCCTTGATGCGGAGCGGAGTTTCGTCATGGCAGATATCCCAGGGCTTATTGAAGGGGCAAGCCAGGGCACAGGCCTTGGGGATGAATTCCTCCGCCATGTGGAACGGACCAAGGTACTTATCCATGTACTGGATGCTGCCGGCAGTGAAGGCAGGGATCCGCTCCGCGATTTCCATATCATTAATAATGAACTGGAGCTGTACAGTCCTGAACTGGCGAAGAAGAAGCAGATTGTAGCTGCCAATAAGACCGATTTGATTGAGGATCCGGAGAAACTGGAAAAACTGAGGAAGGATATCGAAGGGGAAGGCTATCTTTTCTTCCCTGTCTGCACTTTGACCGGCGAAGGATTGAAGCCGCTTTTGGAAGCTGCATGGAAAATCCTGCAGGAGGTTCCGGATGTAACCTTTGAGAATCCGGAAAAGGCCATTGTTTATGAAGTTCCGAAGGATGAATTCCTTATCGAACAGAAAGATGGTGTTTTCTACGTCAAGGGCAAACGGGTGGAAAAACTGGTGAGCATGACCAATTTTGAGGACTACCTTTCCATGCGCCGCTTCGAAAGGGCCTGGCGCTTCATGGGCCTTGACAAACTTCTGAAAAAGGAAGGCATCCGGGAAGGCGATACGGTGAACTTGTACGGCGTGGAATTTACCTATGCGGAAAACAGGGATTCCGCCGATGATGAGAGTGAATAAGGGAGAGAATATATGTTAACAGGTAAGCAGAAACAGTATTTGAAAAGCGAGGCGGTCAATCTTCCCGCCTATGTGCAGATTGGGAAGGAAGGCATGACTTCTGCTGTGGTGCAGAGTGTGGAGGATGTTCTTCTGGCAAGGGAACTGGTGAAGGTCAAAATCAACCAGAACTCCGATGAAGATATCAGGGATACCGCTTTCATTCTGGCGGAAAAGCTGGATTGCGAAATCGTACAGATTATCGGACGAAACTGTGTACTTTTCAAGCAGAAAGAAAAGAAATCTCATTATGAGCTCCCCTGATAAAGGATGCCGCGCAGCCATACCTCGAATGAAGCGAATTGTCGTCAAGGTGGGGACCAGTTCCCTGACCTATGACAATGGCAAAATGAATCTCCGCTTCATGGATCACCTGGTACGGCAGATTTCCGATTTAAAGAACCGGGGCTTCCAGGTCATACTGGTGACATCCGGTGCCATCGGTATCGGCTTCCCGGAATTGGGCTTTAAGGAAAAACCGGCCTATCTTCCCTATAAGCAGGCGTCCGCTGCTGTGGGTCAGGGCCTTCTCATGAATATTTATGAGCATTTATTCCGTGAATACGGCCATGTGGTGGGACAGCTCCTTTTCACCAAGGGAGATGCCGTAAATTCCAAGCGGTATCTTCATATGCACGGCACTCTTCTTTCCCTTCTGGAGCTGGGAGCCGTTCCCATTATTAATGAAAATGATGCGGTCACTGCCGATGAAATCAAAATCGGTGACAATGACACGCTCTCCGCCATTGTAGCCAGTATAGCGGAAGCGGACCTGCTCATTATTCTTTCTGATATTGAAGGGCTTTACGATTCGGATCCGAGAAAGAATCAAGATGCCCGACTCATCCATCAGGTACCCGTTTTTTCCCGTGACATATTCCGTATGGCCGGCGGCGCCGGTTCTACCCAGGGAACAGGCGGTATGTATACAAAAATCCAGGCAGCCGAAATCTGCGTCCATTCCGGCATAGACATGGTCATTGCCAAAAGCACCGTGCCGGAAGTGCTGGAACGAATCATGGACGGGGAAGATGTGGGAACCTGGTTTAAGGGAGAAAATGTCCATCCCCAGCTGAAAAAGAGAGATATCATCATCGGCACGGCGGTGAAGGGAAAGATTTTTGTGGACAAAGGCTGCCGTGCGGCTCTCATGAACAAAGGCTCCAGCCTCCTTCCGGTAGGGATTCTGGGAACAGAAGGCGATTTTGCTGAAGGAGATACGGTGTCTGTGTTCTGCGATGCCGATGAGGTGGCCCGGGGCATTACCCACTACAGCAGCAGCGATATTGCCCTTATTAGAGGTCTTCACACAGAGCAGCTGAAGGATGCCCTTAAAACAGAACCTCCCTATGATACGGTGATTCACAGGGATAACCTTCTGGTGATGAAATAAGCATGAAATTTTCAGAAAAAGCCAAATGGCTTATTTATTATTATACGAAGCACCCTAAGGGACGTTTTGAACTGTCCCACATTCTGGAACTCATCCTTTTCCTTACGGTGTGCATTATTCTTTCGGAAGCGGTGTTGTATGCATGGTTAAACGGATAGGCTTGTTCGGCGGCTCCTTCAATCCCATCCACATCGGTCATCTTGTGATTGCGGAAGCGGCGTGGCAGGAATTCGGTCTGGAAAAGGTCATCTTTATCCCATCCGGTGACACGCCTAATAAGGATATGCATCATATTGACAAATTTGACCGATACAACATGGTCAAGGAAGCGGTGAAGGACAATCCCCGCTTTGCCCTATCCCCGGTAGAAAGGGACAGGAGCGGGCCATCTTATACGGTGGATACGGTTCATATCCTGAAGAAGGAGTGGGGCCCTTCCTGTGAATTTTATTTCATATGCGGCACCGATGCGCTGGCAGACCTACCTACCTGGAAATACAACAGGGAGCTTCTTTCCTGCTGCCATTTCATATGTGCCAGCCGTCCGGGGAATGAAGAGAAGCTGCGCCGGTCCGTTGCCTATTTTGGGAAGCTGGGTGAGGAAAAAATCCATTTCCTCCTGACGCCGGAATTGGATATTTCATCCACCATCCTTAGAAATCTTCTGGGACAGCATAAGTCTGTCCGTTATTTTATACCCGACGGGGTTATTTCTTTTATTCAATCCCATCATTTGTATGAAGGACAAAATCATGGAGCTTAATGACATACAAAAAGATTTGGAAAAAATCCTTTCTCCCAAGCGTTTTCGCCATTCCCGGGGCGTTGCGGAGACGGCCCGTCATTTGGCGGAAAAATACGGTGCTGACAGCAGGAAAGCTTATGTGGCGGGATGGGTCCACGACTGCGCCAAGGAGCTTTCCCTTGGGGATATGCAGCACATTGTGAAAAAAGCAGGCCTTAAGGCGGACAAATACCTTCTTTCCAGCCGCGCCCTTCTTCATGGGCCTGCCGGCAGTATCCTGGCTGAAACAAAGTACGGCATTGGCGATAAAGAAATCCAAAGCGCCATTTATTACCATACCACCGGACGGGCTGACATGACCCTTCTGGAGAAAATTATTTTTCTGGCAGATTACATCGAACCGTCCCGTGATTTTCCCGGCGTAGACAACCTGAGAAAACTTTCGGAAATAAACCTTGACGATGCTCTCCTTGCTGCCTACGATTCAACCATTTCCCATCTCCTTGACCAGAAAGCCTATATTTATGATTTGACCTTCATAGGACGGAATGATTTAGTTCTGAAGATGAAAGAGACAGCGAATGAGAAAAAATAGACATGGGAAAATCAGGATAAAAAAGTTAGCCCTTTTCATCGTCATGGCTCTCTGTGCACTGGTTATCCTGATTTTCGGCATCGGCAAGGGAGTTTCCTACCTTCTGGGAAAGGTGGATACGGGAAATTCGCCGATTTCCTACTACCTTTTAATCGGGACCGATAAAGAAGCGGGAAATGAGGCGGATGCAGTGATTCTGACAGTATGGAACAGCAAAGATAAGGGCGTCACCTTTATTTCCATTCCGCCAAATACGAAGCTGGCCCGCCAGGAAAAGAAGAATCAGCTTATCCGTACCACCTTCTCCGAAGGGGGAGCAGAGGAAACAAAGAGTGCCGTGGAAAACCTGCTTCACCTGCGGATTGATAAATATGCGGTTCTTGACTATTCCAATTTCCGAAACTATGTGGATAAAATCGGCGGCGTAGACATGTATGTGGAAAAGGGCATGGACCACCAGAACCGGGAAGGGGAGACGGATATCCAGATTCGCCAGGGCTACCAGAGCCTGGATGGCGAAAATGCGCTGGGCTATGTACGGTATATTGATAAAAAGAATGGAGAAATCGACCGTATCCAGCGGCAGGAGCGTTTCCTGAAAACCATGATTCATGAAATGCAGGACCATGCAGCCCTGTACAACTGGTTCTTCTTCCACCATTCCTGGACGGCGGAGGAAACTAATATCACCAATGGAGAAGCGGCTTCCCTGGCCTATACGCTTTCGTCGTACCCGGAAGACAGCTTTACGTTCTCCATCCTTCCAGGGGAAACACAGAATATCAGCAAAGTAGATACATGGGTTATTAATCCGGTGGAAGTGCAGAAAACCATTGCCCAGACCATAGGATCCGATAACCGGTAATTAGAAAAGGAGTTTGTATCAATGGAAAAAAATATTGAAATCATCTGCAAAGCATTGTCTTCTAAAAAGAGTGTGCTCATCCGTGTACTGAATGTACGGGGGCTCACCAGCATTGCCGACGATTTTATTTTGGCCACCACAAGAAATAAGAAACAGGCACAGGCGGCTGCGGATGAAGTGGAAGAAAAGGCAGGAGAAATAGGCATGCATGCCCTCCGCCGGGAAGGATACCAGGAAGGAGACTGGATTCTTCTTGATTTTGGCGATGTGATTGTCCATATTTTCACAGATGAAGAAAGACGGCGCTATGATTTCGATACCCTTTGGAAGGAAGCGCCTGTAGAGGAATACCATGAAACCGGCGATGAAAATGAATAACGATGACTCAGGTCTGGGGCCCATGCACCTTCGGGAAAACTCCCTGGCAGAGCTCACTGTCCAGAGAACATCGGACATGGGAGCTTTTCTGGATGCAGGAACCGGAGCTACCTCCGATGATATCCTCCTCCATCACAGCCAGCAGACAAGACCGGTGGAAGTGGGAGAAAAGGTGAAGGTTTTCCTGTACCACGATCCCCATCACAGACTCACTGCCAGCATGCGCCTTCCCCAGATACCGGTAGGCGGTATCGGCTATGCACCGGTTATGCTTACCACCCGCTTTGGCGCTTTTATTGATGTTGGTACCGAAAGAGGCATTTTCCTTCCCTTTTCCCAGATGGAAGAAAGAGTGGAAACAGGGCAGTCCATATGGGTAAAAATGTATGTAGATAAAACAGGGCGTCTGGCGGTGACCATGAAAGTGAATGAAGACATCCGCAAAATTGCCCTTCCAGCGGAGGGCGTCAAAGTGGGGGACATGGTGACCGGCACGGTCTACAACAAAACGGGCGACGGTATTTTCCTCATTACCAGAAAGCGGTGGATTGCATTCCTTCATAGGGATGAAATTGTAAAACCCATCCACATGGGCGATGAAATTACAGGACGGGTTACCTTCCTCAGGAAAGACGGACACCTGAACATTTCTCTCCGTCCACAGAAAGAAAAATCCATGGAAGGAGATATGCAGCTTCTTCTTGATTATATGAACCGCCATAACGGCAGCCTTCCCTTTACAGATCAGTCCGATCCGGCCCTTATCAAAGCATCCCTTGGCATCAGCAAATCAGCCTTCAAACGGGCGGTAGGGCACCTTCTGAAATTAAAAAAGATTTCCATGAAGGAAGGCAAAATTACACTGGTATAATTTTCAGCAGAATTTTCTGCATTAAAAAACAGGAACCGAAGGGTTCCTGTTTTTTTCATGTATGAAGTTTCTGGATTTCCATTCTTAAAAATGGCGATAGAGACCGATAACCTTGCCGCGAATGGTAACATTCTTGGAAATAATGGGCTTGTAAGCATCATTTTCCGGCTGCAGCCTGATATGGTCATCTTCCTTGTAGAAGCGCTTAACCGTAGCGTCATCATTGCCTACCAAGGCTACAACGATATCACCGTCCTGGGCATGGTCCTGTTCAGATACGATGAGGTAATCGCCTTCCTCAATGCCTGCCTTGATCATGCTGTCTCCGCGGACCACCAGGATGAAGCAGTTGTTGTCGCTGCCCACCATTTCAGCCGGCAGAGGGAAGACAGATTCCAGATGCTCATCGGCCACCAGCGGTTCGCCGGCGCGGACAGCACCTACCAGAGGCATGGGAATCATTTTCTTGTGGCGCCAGGACATATCTCCTACCACTTCGATGGCTCTGGAGCTGGCAGGATCTCTCTTAATAACTCCCAGTTCCTCCAGCCGGGCCAGGTATCCGTGAACCGTAGAAGTGGAACGAAGATTGACTGCCGTGCAGATTTCACGGACAGTAGGGGGGAATCCGTCTTCATAAATCTTCTGGCGGATAAATTCCAGAATACTTTTCTCACGGCTTGTTAATTCCCTGTTCTTACCTAATCTTTTTGCTGCCATTTTTATTCCTTCCTTATGCTATAAAATATCCGAAGTATAATCGATATATGGTCTCATCATATTCAAAATATAGTAACCTGCATTTATTATACAGGAAAAGTTCCATAAAATCAAACAGAAGTTCATAGAATAAATGAACAGGCGATTATCTATTCTAAGAACATTCTGTCCCTTATAATTAAAAAAGTCTAATCCTCTGTTCTATTGTACGAAACTATGTTTTGTATTATCATAACTTTAGAAATGATGTTCGACGAATGGCAGTTTTCCAAAATGCCGTTCTTAAGAATAGAAGTTTGATATGACCAGCAGGAAGGAGACTGTACCATGAAAAAGATTACTTTCCTTTTTATAGCCCTGGTGCTTCTGTGCGGATGGGGCGTCAATGCTTCCGTATTAGGAGATTCCGTTCAGTATGATATCGTCACGGTAGAGGAAAATGATACACTGTGGGATATAGCAGCCCGCCGGGTGGACAACACAAAGGATATCCGGAAAGTGGTTTATGATATTGAACAGTTCAATCATATTACCAATCCGGGCCAGCTGGAACCGGGCATGAAAATCAAGATTCCTGTGGATTTGTAAAAATGTGATTTACGAAAAAGCAAACATTTATTCTTTTGGCGGAATTTCCTGCCAAAAGAATAAATGTTTGCTTTTTTTATAGAATGACCGGATTAAAAAGATGTACAGGAATGCCCTGACTTTTGAGCAGCCGTATCAAATCCTCTACAGAAATCCATAGGGTAGCGCAGTTGTCATTGGGATGAATGCCTATACATCCTGAACCTTCTAAGAAAGCGCGGTCCAGATAAAACATTACCTCATGGGATTTATCATTTAAAAGTCCCAATGGCGTCACAGATCCCGGCACCAGATTCAGCAGTCTGCTTAAATCGCTGGCCGAAGCCATGGATAGTGGACGTGTCTTCTCCTGCCTGCGGAAAGCTTTTAAATCAAGACGCTGATTTCCCTTTATAGTAATCAGGTAAAAAGACCGCTTTTTGTCATCCCGAATGAAAAGATTCTTGGCATCATCCTCCGGATAGGGAAGGGATACCAGAGATAACTGCTCCATAGTATATACGGCTCTGTGCTCCGTGATTTCATAGGGAATGTGATACTGCTGAAGGAGAGTTAGAATTTCCTTTTTTCCAATCATCATACTCACCGGTGTCCATGAAATAAAAGGAAATGATTGCGAACAAAAATTCTTTTAATAAGAAATCTGCTGAAAAGAATTTTTGTTCTGATTATCTGTGGTTGAAAATCTTATCAATCGGGTTATTCGTAAATAAATCGGCCTCATTAATATAGCGGCGTACCATTTCCACAGAACGATGGCGGGTTTGCTTCATAATCAGCCTTTCCTCCACGCCCTGGAGAGCCGCGTAGGTGGCAAAACCATGCCGCAGGCTGTGGGCACCGTACATTTCAGGGTTGAGCCCTATGGAAGCTGCATATTTCTTCACAATCAGATTGATACTCTTATCACTGAGCCGGCGGGAAGAAACTTTGCCGTTTTTCAAAAAGCTGCGAAAGAGGGGGCCCGATGTAATGCCGGAAGCTGCCAGCCACTCCTGAAGGGCATGGATACAGTCCATGGATGTATTAGAGAGATAGGGGATACCAATCTGCTGCCCCGCTGAAGTCTGGTCGGTCTTTGAATGACGGATGGTCACCACCATGCCCTGGGGGTACTTCTTAATGTCCTCCACATCAAGCCCCGCCAGCTCGCTTCGCCGAAAAGCGCCCATAAATCCCAGAAGAAGAACCGCCCGGTCCCGCAGGCCTTGGAGGGACGATAAATCCATGCGGGAAATCATTTCCTCGATTTCCTCCCAATAAATGGGAGTCTTTCCCTTCTGCACCGTCCCCTTTAAACGGGTAAGTCCTATGAGCGCTTCCTTCACAATCCAGGCCTTACAGGGATTCTTTGCAGCTTCGCCGGAGGCATTATAATTTTCCGAAATGGCGCTGATCCGCCGCCGAATCGTAGAAGCCTTGGCATAGTCCGCCAAATCATTAATATAATTCACAATGGTCTCCGGCGTGGCCGGATAAGACTCCTGATGATGATACCGGCACCAGTCGCAGAAATCATTCCAGTCAGACTCATAGGCATCAATCGTATGATTTGCCTTCGTTACGGATAGGGAATTCAGACTTTTATCGGAAAGCCCGTCGCCCTGAGAATTCCTGCTGAAATCTCGCAGAAAAAAATGATTATCCATACAATCTCCTTCATTAGGTTCCGATAACATTAAATTATCGGAACCTATTTATGCTTACAAAAACATAGTTTTCTCTGTAAGCCACCAAATTCGATACTTACAGGCTTCTTCATCCTATCATCCCCATCGAATGAATCTGCTGTTTCTTCAATTATAACTCTTTTGCAATAAAAAAGGTGGCAAAAATGGTGGCAAAAAGCGTAAGGCATCCATGGACAGGCGTTGTAAATGCAGGGAGTTCCAGTATATCTCTGCAAGGCTTACAGGACTTTAGGCCTTACTCATTTTCTGGAGTTGAACTGGTCTAAATGGTCCGGAATGTAGAATCTCCAGCGGCCGTCCATGCCTACAGACAATCCGGTCTCCTTTGAAATTTCTTCCATTGGTTGGCCGGAGCGGAACATTCTTTTCGCTTGTTTAAGCGCTTTCATATTTGCCATATTGGCATTTTCACCGGCCATTTGGTTGTAATGGCTTTTCTTGACAATGCCTAAAGAATCCTGTATGCTTTGGATAGAAACAGAAGACTGGTGACCATCCGACACTGCATCCTCACCTTGGTGAGTCGAAAGCCTCTTGGCGCCTTCATCTTCTGTTTTTTTCGTGCTTTTATAAGCGGTATCAAGGTACACGTCTCCGTTCGGTACAACGACTCCGTAGTCTCCAGTTTCCCCATTAATCTGGGCTGTGTACACCTTCCCGTGATAAGGTCCTATGTATTCCCCGTTTTTCCATTTACTAGGTTCGAGATTTTCCAGTTCATTGATGTGGTCTTCGATATCGTTCAGGACGTCCGGCGTTATTTCGGGGTGGTCCCTCATTAAATGAACTACTCGTTCTTCTGCATAGGTTACGCCATATTTACCTGTGTATTTGATTTTGTTTTCGGGAAGTTTTGCTTTCTTTCTGTCTTTAATCCGGTCGTAAAAATCCTTCAGCGAGGTTGCCGGATTTTTAGCGCGGCTCACATCGAACATTTCCTCATAAACCTGTGCTGCGTCTCCCGGTGCAGTCCGTACTGATACGATTCGTGCGATCTGGAGCGGCACGCTATAGTTCTTGTGGAAGTTCTCTGCCATTTTGGAAAGAATGAGTGCGGATTCACGGGCGGATTTTTTGACGGCAGCATTCTCCAGGGAGAATGTTTCTACAGTGGGCTTGTACGCCTGCTCGTAGGTTTCCGGTTCTAGAAGAGATTGGGCTACGATATCTCCGTCGTCGAATTTATTTACAATGTCCTTTACCCGTTCAAGGGATTCGACTCTTCTCTTGGCAGCTTCCATGGTTTCTTTCTCGGCCATGCCTTTAGCGTCGGCTTTATCAAGGTTGCAATAGACTCCATCTTCCATCTTCTTGTGGGCGATGTCGTATAGTTCCCTGACATTCGGGGCGCGTCCATAGGATTTGTAGAAGTCCTGGTACCATCCCGGGTTCTTGGAAATGCGGATCATGGTGTCGCGGTCAAGGGATACCATGTCCACGCCTTTTTCGCTGGCGTTTTTATTATATAAGTCCTTACGGCTTTCCATACATAGGAGCTTTTTAATACTACAAGTATTGCAACTGCTTCGCCGAGTCCCCCGCCTCAGACGGGAGATTATTATCTTATACATTTACTCTCCAAGACAGACAAAAATTTGGAGATAGGTTGTAAAAATGAGGGGCTTATGCAATATAAATGTATGGAGAAAGAAATCAGGATGTTCCATGGAAGGATTCTTTTCCCGTCTGCCATGTATATCGCGAATATTCCGGCCGGAATGCAGATGGCAGAAGGGACGCCATGAATCTCTGTATACAGCTTCCGGATTTCCTTCCCCGACTTCCCGGGGTCCAGGGAAATCGGAACGAATTCTGCAGATTCGTAAAAAAGCATAACCACCAAACAAAAACACGGATACCATCCTTTGCAGCATGAGCCCGCATTCCCGGACGACAAGTTCAAGGCGGCTGCAGGACTTTCCTGTATGCTCAGCGTTGGCGCCTGATTTCGAGAGGCCCGCAATACTGTCTGGCACGGATTGGTACCGTGTTTCTGTGCTGCCCTGTTTTCGGATTCTTTCCATGCAAAAAGCTGTGAATCATGATTTTTATGAAATCAATGATTCACAGCTTTTTTATTGACATAGAGTGGTATGTCCTATTTCTTTGTGAAGGCGTAGAGTTTTTCTGTGACGCGGCTCACTTCTGCTTCCATTTTTTCTGTATCAATGGTGAGAAGTTCTTTATGTTCCATCACCGGTTTTCCGTTGATGATAACGGTATCCACGTCCATGGAGTTACCTGCATAAACGGCCAGGGATACGCTGTCGAATCTGGGTTTCCAGTGGAAGCCGCTTCTGTCTACCAGGATGATATCAGCCAGGTATCCTTCCTTTAATTCGCCCAGGTTGTCGTAGCCCAGGCATTTGGCACCGTCTCTGGTAGCCATGTCCACCGCTTCTTTGGCGGTGATGGCGAAGGGATCGTAATTGGCTGCCTTATGGATAAGGGCGGTGAGGCGCATTTCGGCGAACATGTCCAGTTTGTTGTTGGAGGATGCGCCGTCGGTGCCGATGCCTACGGTGATGCCGGCTTTTCTCATTTTGGGGACCGGCGCAATGCCGCTGGCCAGTTTCAGGTTGGAGGCCGGGTTATGGGCTACGGAGACGTGCTTTTCTTTCATGATGCGGATATCGTCGTCTGTCACATGAACGCAGTGGGCAGCCAGGGTGGGTCTTTCGAAGAGGCCCAGGGAGTCCATAAGGGCAATCGGTGTCATGTGGTATTCTTTTTCACAGTTCTCCACTTCCCCCTTTGTTTCGGACAGGTGGATGTGGATGGGCATGTCGTATTTTTCTGCCACGTCCCTTACTTTTTTGATGTAGTCCGGAGGACAGGTATAGGGTGCATGGGGGCCCATCATGACTTTGAAGCGGCCGTCCCCTGCCCCGTTCCAGTTCTTGTAGAGTTCTACGTTTTCATCGATGCCTTTCTGACCATTGGGACCGATACCGGCCAGGCCTCTGGCCAGGTTGCCGCGGATGCCTGCTTTGTCAGCCGCTCTGGCGCAGGCGTCCATGAACATGTACATGTCGCAGAAGGAGGTGGTGCCGCCGCGAATCATTTCTGCAAAGGCCAGGGTGCTGCCCCAGTAGACGATGTCGTCATCCAGGTGATCTTCTGCCGGCCAGATTTTGTTCTGCAGCCAGTCCATGAGGGCCATGTCATCGGCATAGCTCCGAAACAGGGTCATGGCCACATGGGTATGGGTATTGACCAGACCCGGCATGGCCAGCATGTCATGGCCGTCAATGATTTTATCGTATTCTTCTTCTTTTGGCTGAAGAGGAAATTCTTTGATGATTTTTCCTTCAATGGCGATATTCTTATGTTCTGTGACTTTTCCGTCCTTCATGAGGCCGATATTTTTGATGAGGATTTTCATGAGAGCCTCCTTTAGTCAAGACCCAGGTATTTTCTCTGTGCTTCGGTGAGGGTATCAATCTTGTATCCCATGGAAGCCAGCTTAATGGATGCTACTTTGGTGTCCAGTTCGTGGGGCAGTGTGTATACCTTGGCTTCCATTTCACTGCCATGCTGGAGGAGGTAGCGGGCTGCCAGAGTCTGCATGGCGAAGGAAAGGTCCATGATTTCTGCCGGATGTCCGTCCCCTGCTGCCAGATTTACCAGACGGCCTTCTGCCATGAGGAACACGGTTTTGCCGTTGGGGAGGACATATCCTTCGATGTTCTTGCGGGCTTCAAATTTCTTTGTGCAGATTCTTTCCAAATCTTTACGGCTCACTTCGCAGTCAAAGTGGCCGGCGTTGGCACAGATGGCGCCGTCCTTCATTTCAAGGAAATGACGTTCTGTAATGATATCGATATCGCCGGTGACGGTGAGGAAATAGTCCCCGAGCTTTGCCGCTTCGTCCATGGGCATCACTTCAAAGCCGTCCATCACGGCTTCGATGGCTTTGATGGGGTCCACTTCGGTAACGATAACATGGGCACCGAGACCTTTGGCACGCATGGAAACGCCTTTGCCGCACCAGCCGTACCCTGCAATGACTACGGTCTTTCCGGTGACCGTAAGGTTTGTGCTGCGGATAATGCCATCCCAGGCAGACTGACCGGTGCCGTAGCGGTTATCGAAAAGGTATTTGCAGTAGGAATCATTGACTGCAATCATGGGGAACTTCAGTTCATGATTCTTTTCCAGAATCTTCAGGCGGTATACGCCGGTGGTTGTTTCTTCGGAGCCGCCGATGAGGTTCTTCCTGGCATCCACCCTTGTGGTATGGAGCAGGTGCACCAGGTCGCCGCCGTCGTCGATGATGATATCAGGCATATGGTCCAGGGCTTTGTTCAGGAACATAGTGTATTCGTCATCGGTGCAGCCATGCCATGCATAAACGGTAATTCCGTTCTTCACCAGGGCAGCGGCAATGGGGTCCTGGGTGGACAGAGGATTGCTTCCTGTGCAGATGACGTTGGCGCCGGCTGCTTTCAGGGTAAGGGCCAGGTAGGCTGTCTTGGCTTCCAGATGGATGGACATGACAATGGTCTTTCCCTTGAAGGTCTGGTCCTTAATGAATTCTTCCCGAAGGGCATTCAGGGCAGGCATAAATTTGGCTACCCAGCGGATGCGCTGCTCCCCGTTGTCAGCCAGTGTAATATCGCGAATCATAGAATCACTCATAATTGTAAACTCCTTTCGTAGTTCTTTATGGACACATCATAGGGCGGAGTGAGGACTCCTCTTTCTGTGATGATACCGGTAATCAGTGAATGAGGCGCTACGTCGAAGGCGGGATTGAATACGGGCATATCCTTCGGCGCCGTATAAACGCCTTTTATCTGCCGCACTTCTTCCGGATTTCTTTCTTCAATGGAAATTTCGTCTCCACTGGAAATAGAGAAATCGAAGGTGGAAAAGGGGGCGGTAATATAGAAGGGAATGTGGTGGTAGGCGCAGAGCACGGAGAGGCTGTAGGTGCCTACCTTGTTGGCCGCATCGCCATTGGCGGCAATGCGGTCGGCGCCTACAATGACGGCGTCGATTTTCTTTTCCTTCATCACCCACCCTGCCATGCTGTCGGTAATGAGACTGGCAGGAATACCATTGGCCATGAGCTCCGTGCCGGTGAGCCGGGCGCCCTGCAGAAGGGGCCTTGTTTCATCGGCATATACCCTTTCCAGCTGTCCCCTTTCATGGAGGCGGTAAATGACACCGAAGGCGGTGCCTATGCCGGCGGTGGCCAGAGCTCCCGTATTGCAGTGGGTCAGAATGCGAAGGTTCTTTCTCCCCTTGAACAGGTCGGCCCCATGGTCTGCCATGACACTGCAGAGGGCCTTGTCTTCTCTTTCGATGGCCTCGGCTCTTGCAGTTAATCCTTCCAGGGCCCTTTCTTCCGGCAGGCTGTCAAAGGTATGAACCATTTCCTTCACCGCCCAGGACAGATTCACTGCGGTGGGACGGGCGGCGGACAGTTCCCTGGCTGCCCGGTGAAATGCGTCTTTCAAAGAAGGTCCGGAGAGCCCCTCCTTTTTCAGCTGCGTTAATGCAAGAACCATGCCGTAGGCCGCTGCCACGCCGATGGCCGGGGCGCCGCGGACAGAGAGGCGGGAAATGGCGTCCCCCACTTCCCCGCTTCCCTGGCAGTGGATATAGGAAATTTCAAGTGGCAGTTTTGTCTGGTCAAGCAGTACCAGCTCTCCCTTTTCCCATTTCAGGGACCAAAGTGCTTCGCTCATAAGAGATGGAATCCTCCGAAATCTTTAGCTGCATGGTGGCAGCTGCATTCTGTATCGGGGTCGTAGGTCTTGGACAGGATGGTAATGATTTTCTTGAAGCTTTCCAGGTTATGGTTCATGCAGTCCACCACTTCCTTGTGGGAAAGGGGCGTGTCGGAAATACCGGCGGCAAAGTTGGTAACCATGGAAATGGTGGAATAGCAGATTTCCGCTTCCCTGGCCAGTACGCATTCCGGCAGGTTTGTCATGCCCACCACATCGGCCCCCCACTGGCGGTAAGCCTTGATTTCCGCAGGGGTCTCAAAACGGGGCCCTTCGGTGCAGATATAGGTTCCATGGGGATGAAGGGTAATGTGCTCCTCTTTGGCCGCTTTGATAATGGCTTCCCGGAGGGTTTCGCAGTAGGGATGGGTCATGTCCAGATGAGCCACGCCGTAATGCTCTCCGTCGTAGAAAGTGCCTTCCCTGGATTTCGTCATGTCGATGAACTGGTCCACCAGCACCAGCTCCCCTGCCTTGTAGTCCGGATTCAGGGAGCCTACGGCGGTGGTGGAAACTACGGCCTTCACGTCCAGCATTTTCAGGGCGTAAATATTGGCTCTGTAATTAATTTTATGAGGCGGAATGGTGTGATGGACGCCATGACGGGCCAGGAAAATGATTTCCTTTTTGCCGAACTTGCCGGATTCATAGCTCGCCTTCCCATAGGGCGTATCAATCACCTCGGAATGAAGATCCGTGAGGATGCCGGGGTCATATACACCGGTACCGCCGATAAAAGCCAGTTTACTCATTGTACATTTCCTCCCTTTTCATTAAACCATTTCACCAGAGTTTCCCGGGAAATTTCATATTTCTTCCCGCAGTAGTGACATTCGATTTCTATATGGTCATCATCCAGGAGCCCCTGCTGTTCAACTAAAGGCAGGCCCTGGAGAGAATGCTTGATACGATCTTCGCCGCAGGTGCAGCGGAAAGAAACGGGAGCGCTTCCAAGAAGAACATAATTTTCTTTATGAAGAAGGGCGGAGAGGGAATCGGCTTTTCCTGTTTCATCAAAAAGGTCCCATTTCCGGTCTTTTGCAAAAAGCTCTCCGAAAAGTTTTTTATCTCCTTCCGGCATGAGCTGGGCAATAAAGCCGGCCATGCGGATGATTTTTCCTTCTTTGTCTGTAACAGCTTCGATTTCCACATGGGACAGGGTCTGATCGGAGGAATTGATATAGTCGGAAACGCAGGATGCTGCGTCCCCGTCCCCCAGGTCCACCGCCGAAACATAGGGCATTTTCAGGAGAGAATATCGGGTGACGAAGAGCTTTCCTTTCCGACTCACCCATTTCGCTTCCTCGCTGTCGGAATAGGGAGTGCTTCCGTCGTCGGGATTTTCAATGAACCCCCGCACATACCTGCCTTCATAGGCATCGGCATGGATAGTTCCCAGAGGAGAATTGGTCACCCATTTCAGGGATACTCCTTCATGGTTCTTGAAATCCATGGCCAGAATGGCTGCTGCATTCAATACCTTTCCCAAAATCACTGCAGACAGGGAAGGAAGATGATGAATTTCCTGGGCTTCGCGGGCCGCTTCCGTTACATCGGCTACGGTAATGCGGATGCCGTCGGTGCTCAGATAATGGTCTATCCGATTCATTTCACTCATATATGACTCCTGTTAAAATAAAAATAAATTACAACTCTTATTGTAACACTTAAGAGAGGCTGGTGCTTGACAATCTTTAAGGAAGACCGATTTTTATAGTGTACTAGTGTACTAGTGAGCTGGTGGACTAGTGGACTAGGACCAGGGAATAGTTGAACGATAGGAATCGATGTATGGGCAGGAGATTTCTCCACTTCGCTGCGGACCGTCGAAATGACAATGCGGCAGGTGTCTCTAGGGAAGCACTGATTAATTCGCAGAATCGAATTTCATAAGTATTTTTATTCAATCCTTCGTCATAAGCCTCCTTAAATAGCTCGCTATTCGCGTCGACTTATTCCTCGTATTGAATAAAAATACAAGAATGAAATCCGATAATGATTTAATCAGCGCTTCCCTAGCCAAAAGCTGCTGCGGTTTTGCATCACTTTGGCAGACCACTAAAAAAGCGGCAGGAGTGCCGCTTTTTATGGTTATACTTTCAAATCCCTGATGGCCGCTGCCCTGTCTTCTTTACCGAAGACGGAAGATCCGGCTACGAGGATTTCTGCACCCGCTTTTTTAAGGAGAGGGGCGTTGTCCTTATTGACGCCGCCGTCTACTTCGATGGGAATGGTGAGTCCCCTTTCCTTTATCATTGCTGACAGGGCGGCGATTTTATCAAGGCTGTAGGGAATGAATTTCTGTCCTCCAAAGCCGGGGTTTACAGACATGATGAGGACGAAATCAAGGAGGGGCAGTACCTGGTCTATGGAAGCAAGGGATGTGCCGGGGTTCAGGGCTATGCCTGCTTTCATGCCCCGGTCTTTGATGTTATGAATCATGCGGTCCAGGTGCGGCACCGCTTCCACATGGAAGGATACCATGTGGGTGCCCGCCTTTTCCAGACCCTCCAGGTATTCTTCGGGGTGATAGGTCATGAGATGTACGTCGAAGGGAAGGTTTGTGCAGGGCCGGAGGGCTTTGATTATGGGCACACCGAAGGAAAGGTTGGGCACGAAATGGCCGTCCATGACGTCCAGATGGACGTAGTCGGCGCCGCCTTTCTCAATATCTTTCAATTCCTCTGCCAGACGGGAAAAATCAGAAGCCAGTATAGAGGGAGCAATTTTCATGATTTACCTCCTTGGATTTCTTATTTCATCCAGTATTTCCAAATAGGACTGGTACCGTTTCTGCTGAATCAGTCCATCCTCCACCGCTTTTCTTACGGCGCAGTCCGGTTCTTTGTCATGGATGCAGTCGTTGAACCGGCATTGGCCCAAAAAGGGGCGGAAGTCGCGGAACAGATAAGAAAGATGGTCTATTTCTATCCGGTTGACATCCAGATGGGTATAGCCGGGAGTATCCATAAGGAATTGATGGTCCTTCCATTGTATCAGTTCGGCGTGGCGGGTGGTATTTTTACCCCTGCCGGTGTGACGGCTCACTTCTCCGGATTGGAAATGGGATTTCCCAAGTATCCGGTTCAGAAGGGTGGATTTGCCTGCGCCGGAGGGGCCGGAAAAGGCTGTCACCGTCCCATGGAAGGCAGCGGTTAATTCTTCCAGTCCCTCATTTCGAAGAAGGGATAAGGAAAAGGCCGGATAGCCAGCCTTTCGGTAGTAGGATACCGCGTTGTCTGCCCCTTCCTCATCCAGATCGGCCTTGTTAATCACAATGAGTGGTTCAACGCCCGCTTCTTCAGCAAGAACCACCATTTTATCCATAAGGAAAAGGTTCAAATCGGGAGTACGGATGGCTGATACCAGTACCAGCTGGTCGATATTGGCGGAGGGAGGACGGTAAAGCACCGTTTTACGGGGATACACATGGGTGATGACTGCTTCACTGCCCTTCCCCGTTTCAAAATCCACATAATCCCCCACCAGGATATCGGTCCGCCGCTTCAGTTTTCCCCGGGAGCGGCAGAGGGAAAGAGCGCCTTCACCGCTGTATATGGAGAAATAGCCGTTCTGGTTCTTCAGAATCAGTCCCTTCATCATCAGAGCTCCCGATCCTGTACGACAGAGCCGTCGATGACGACCTGTACGTGAACGCTTCCTGTGCCGGAAACATCCTTGCTCACCGTGCTTCCGGGAGCTGCCTTTCCGCTGTAGGCGGTATGTTTCCCGTTGTCATCGGTGACGTAGATTTCCACCTGCCGGGCATTGCCGCCTTTAGGAATGGAGATATTCACAGTGCCGGTCTTGGACTGGGCTTTCTTCTTTCCAATGGTCAGGTTTACTACATTGGAGGAGGTGGATTCGCCGCCGGCGGGGTCCTGGGAAATAATGATGGCACTGCTGTCATCAGCGGCGGTGCCGTCGGAAGCGCTGATGGTGCCTACGGAAAGTTTCATGGACAGCAGGGTATTTCTGGCATCGGCAAGGGTCATGCCTACCACATTGGGCACATGAACCTTCTGCTTCATATTGATGACGATATTCACCCTGGTTCCCTTGGTGGCTTTGGCGCCGGATTCAGGGCTCTGGGAAATAATCACATCCGATGGTTTATCGGGGTCATTGCCGTTTTCCACAGCCCCCAGGGTAAGGCCCATCTTGTCCAGTCTTTCCTTGGCCTGTTCCAGGGTAAGCCCCTTCAGGTCAGGGATGAGCATAGCCGAGCCGCCCTTGCTGACGGTGAGATGGATAATGCGGCGGGCCTTCACGTTGGTTCCGGCGGCGGGGGTTTGGGAAATGACCTGGCCCGCCGGCACGTCATCGCTGGCGATTTCATCCACTGATACTTTAAGGTCCAGCTTCTTCAGCGTGGTTTCCGCCACTTCCACCGGCTTTCCGACCACATTGGGGACCGTAATGTTTTCAGAGCTCCAGAAATTACCGAAGCTGAAAAAGGCCCATGCGAAACAGATGATGAAAAGGACGGCCATGCCGATCCATATGTATTTCTGCGGCAGGTTCGTGATGAACCTGGTGAGCTTTGTTTCCTTCTGCACCTTGTGGGCCCGCACCGCCTTCTGGGGAATGGGCCTTGTCATGGCGGTGAAGTCATGGGAGGCAGGTTTGTAGATGGTGGTGGTAAAGCCCTGTGCGATTTTCAGTTCGGAAATGAAATCGGACACCGTGTCATACCGTTTGTCCGGGTCCCTCTGCAGGGCCGTTAAAAGGCATTCCTCCAGCATGGGAGAAATGGCGGGATTGTACTTGGTGGGCCGCGGAATATCTCCCTGCATGTGCTGAAGGGCGATGCTCACCGCCGTTTCCCCTTCGAAGGGAAGGTGGTGGGTCAACATTTCATAAAGAACGATACCCAGGGAATAGATATCGGTCTTGGCAGTAATCTTGTCCCCTGCCGCCTGTTCCGGCGAAAGGTAGTGCACGGAACCAAGAATGGACTGTTTATCAATGACGGTGGAGGAATTGATGGCACGGGCAATGCCGAAATCCGTAACCTTCACCTTTCCTGTCTTGGTGAGAAGCACGTTATGAGGCTTGATATCGCAGTGGATAATACCGTTGGCATGGGCTTCTTCCAGGGCATAGCCGATTTCAATGTCAATGCGGACAGCCGTGTCGATGGGAATATTGGGATGGTTCTGGATGTACTGCTTCAGCGTTTCCCCTTCCACGTATTCCATGACAATGTAATGGACATCACCGTCGCAGCCTACATCGTAAATCCCTACGATATTGGGATGGGACAGTTTTCCTGCTGACTGGGCTTCATGGCGGAACCGCACTATGAAATCATTGTCTTCTGCAAAACTGCTGTGCAGAATTTTGACTGCCACAATCCTGTCAAGAAGGATATCTTTGGCCTTGTATACATCGGCCATACCGCCTGAACCGATTTTTTCAATCAGTTCATAACGTTCATCAAGAATTTTACCAGTCATAGTTCACTCCACTCAGTTCCAAAATTGAATCAATATAAAGGAGGCATTGTCTCTGGCTCCTGCTTCATAGACTTTATCCATGATGCGGCGGCCCAGTTCTTTCAGGTCTTCTTTAGTCTTTCTGGGGCTGGACGCAATGAGACTTTCCAAATCACTGTCTTCCACCATGCCCGAAACGCCGTCGGTGCAGAGAAGGATGAAAGTGCCGTCTTCCAGTGCAAAGGAGCCGGTATCCACTTTCATGTCTTCCTCAATGCCCACGGCCCGGGTAATCTCATTCTTTCGCGGATGCACCCGCATTTCCGCAAGAGACAGCTTCCCTTCCGTTACCAGTTCCATGACGAAGGAATGGTCCACGGTTACCTGCTCCAATTTTCCGTCCTGAAAGCGGTAAAGGCGGCTGTCACCTACATGGGCCCAGAGCAGCTTTCCCTCACAGGCGGCAGCGGCCACCATGGTGGTACCCATGGATTTGAGCTCCGGCTGATCTACTTTCTCATTGAGGATAGCCCTGTTAGCACAATAAAAGGACTCCTTCAGCAGCTGCTCTGTTAAAACAGGCGTATCCTTCAGGAAGCGTCCGGCACTCTTGACTGCCAGGGTGCTGGCAATCTGACCGCCGTCATAGCCGCCCATGCCGTCTGCCAGAAGGTACAGGTTTTCCACAGAAAGATTGATGGCGTCCTCATTGACCTTTCTTACAAGGCCCTTGTCCGATTCTCCATAAGTTAGTATCATCTAAGTCTTTTCCTATCCAGAAAGCGTCCCCATGTCTGAAATGTCCGGGGAACTGATAAACCATAACTTATCCAATTAATTTAATACTAACATCAACGGAGGTGATAGTCAATTTTCTGTGCCCCTCAAAAGCCTGTTTTTTAGGAAAAAGAAAACTTCCAAAGTAATTTCCAGCCCGTAAGGTCAACCGGAACTTACCAC
>ERZ791911.130-NODE-130-length-71585-cov-22.607913_pt1 | contig 71585 bp, 67 predicted proteins | sample MGYA00510142_ERZ791911 | MGnify/ENA primary metagenome ERZ791911 (study PRJEB30046, sample SAMN00792056) | human gut metagenome | study: EMG produced TPA metagenomics assembly of the A metagenome-wide association study of gut microbiota in type 2... | reverse complement strand
GCCCGTTCGACGACCTGGGGTCATTCACAGTGTGACCCCTCCGGGGTCAGTGCTCACTTGGGGTAGCAAGCAGCGTATCAACAGCAAGGTTTTATCGGTGCAGCCAACCTTTTGTGCCCTCCTTTGCGCATAGCTGTCTTTATTCTCGGAGTGTTAAAGATAGTAAAACTTGTGCAAATTATTTGCATGCCATTGTGATTAGTACTAACTTTGGCGTAAAGTTTGTTGGAAAACAACTGAAAGAAACTATAGGGTACATTTTGATGAAGAACTGAAGCGTAACGACGGTTATTGCTTACAGATTGGACATTGGGACAGAAGTCTTGGTTTCTGTCGACAGCTACAGGTGTGAACTTCTGTTCGCTTGCTACTGTTGAACTACTAATGAATTAAAATTCTACAACAATGGTAAACATAAAGTCATTCAATTTTGCCATTTCGTCACTCCTGGTGATGAGTTTGGCAGCCTGTTCCAGCGATGACAGCACCGATAATGGTGGTGGCATTGATATTAACAATCAGGCATCGGGTATTGGCGTGGTGCTGAACAGTACCGCAAATCGTGTTACGAACTATAGCGCCCTTACTTCCGGTGCTAAATCTTTCACCCGTGCTTTACCCACGAGTGCGTCTACCAATCTCGGACTCTCATTCCCAGCGGTACCTTCCTATACTGAAGGCTATTTTGGTGAGAAAGAGCTGACGAAAAACGTCACCTACCAGAGTGGTGCCGCTACCTTCACTCCTGGCACGCTGAATTTGAATGGTCATAATCTTGTGCTCAACCACGACCTCACGTTGTCCGGCCTCACGGGCAAAGGTAATATCTATGTCCAGGGTACAAGAACCCTGACCCTTAAAGATGTCACCGAGCTTCCTGCCGGTGTGAAGATTTATGTCAACGGCGGTGCCAAGCTTGTTGTCACAGCCAACTCCTTCACTGTTGCCAAGGGTGCTGGTCTCTATGCCAAGAACGCCTTCTATAAGAGTGGTGATGGAAAGAAAGAGACCGTGGGCACTGACGGTACCTTCGTGGGCAAGGACTTCACGAACAACGGTGAGGTGCTGACCGCTTATGAGCTCCGTGCTCAGAATATCACCCTTGGTAAAGACTCCAAGACACAGATTGGTACCAACCTCTATGCTACCGGTGACCTTGAAGCCGACGGTCAGGTGGCTGCCAGCTACCTCTCCGCCCAGGCTTCTACCGTCAAGGGCACGGTGACGGTGGCTAACACCTTCAACTCCGAGAACAGTCTGACCGTCAACGGCGGTACCATCTATGGCAACTTCATCAAAGCCGGTGACTATACCAAGACGAGCACCGATGCCAAAAAGTTCATCCGCCAGGAGAATGGCTCGAAGATTATCTTAGGCAGCAACGGTGTCGTGGAGACTTACACCTATTATAATACAGATGCCAATTCTTCTCTCGAATTGGCTGACGGCAACCTCGGCATGCTGCTCACCAAGAACCTCGTCCTCGCCGATGAGAACAATACCTTCATCAAGACTTGTGAGGGCGGTAAGATGGGTGTCTACTTCAAGCATGCTAAAGATGCCAAAGGCACTGAGTATAACTGGGACGATGTGGCCTTCTCCGGTGCTTCCGTGCTGAAGGTGAACCACGACGACGACTTCGCCTACATCTCCCTCCCTGCCGTCACGGACGGTGAGGGCAATGTCATCTTCAGCGGCTTCAACACCGAGAAGAAGGGTGTCACCGAGGCTACCAACTACATGAACCTCCGTCAGACGGCTGCCGTGGCTTACGGTACCAACGACAAGGAGCGTTCCGACCTCTCTGCTACCTCCGTGGCCTTGAACGGCGACAACGTCTACGTCTCTTATCATACGCAGAACAAGGGTCAGGCCGGTATGCTCGACTACCTGACTGTTAATGCCAACGGCAACGCCACTTTGGTTCAGTCGCTCTCTGCTGTCAACGCTACCGTGGGAACAAAAAGCGGCTCCAACGCCATTGACTGGAACAACCTGCTCCTCGACGGCGACAAGCTCATCGGTGTGGGCAACAGCGAGAATGGTGGTGTCATCACAGCCCTGAACCTCTCCAACCATAAGTTTGATGTCACCGACGGCACTACTTCCATCGGTTCCGACAAGAGTCCGCTGAAGTACTGCCGCCTGCAGACCACAACCGCTGACGGCCAGGCCGGTGACGGTAACGCTGTCATCAAGGTCGGTGACGCCTATGTCGCTGCCACAACCTATGGCATCGAGACCTTCAACAGCGATCTCGAAGAGACCTATGCTACGCATCTGACAAAGGGCAAGTATGTCGCACAGGGCGGCGACAAGGTCTATGTGAGCTATCTGAACAACGGTACGATGGGCATCAACAGCTATGCCGCTTCCGATACCCACTTCGCTACACCTACCTCCGTGGCTACCATCAGCGGTGTCACTCCTGAGAACGGTAAGAACGTGATGGTCGTCGATGGCAACGATATCTATGTGGCTGCCGGTGCCAACGGTCTGTATAAGTATACCAACGGTCAGCTCGTGACAACCTTCAAGCCCGCCGATGCTACCTATACGGTGAAGGCAGAGGACGAGAACGAGAAGTATGCTGTAGGTACTACTGTCACCCGCGGCTACTGCAATGGTGTTGCTGTCGACGGCAGCCATGTCTTCCTGGCCTATGGCGGCTTAGGTGTCATCGTGCTGAACAAGAGCGATCTGAAGAGTGGTGCTACGAACATCCCTGAGGTGGCCCGCTACTGCGCTGGTAACGGTTCTGCCAACTTCGTGGCCGTGAACGGCAACCTCGTCTATGTCGCCTATGGTAAGAACAACCTCCAGGTGCTGAAGCTCGAGAAGGCGAATAACCGATAGCCCCACCCGTCGCGGCCAAGGCCGCGACACCCTCCCCCTAAAGGGGAGGAACTGATATGCACCGTAGGGGCGGGGTTTATCCCCGCCCTCACCCCGCAAGCGTAATATTTTACCCCCGAGGTCGATTTTGATTACCATTTCGGGGTTAGGGCGGGGATAAACCCCGCCCCTACGGTGATACCGGTTATACCCCACGGTGCCACCAGTGCACAGGAAGCCCTCCCTACGGGGGAGGGTTAGGAGGGGCTGTAATCCTAATTACAAACAACTATGCAGACGAAAATCTTTTCACTCTTCTCTGCTGCCCTCCTCCTCGGAGGACTCGCAGGCTGCTCGTCGAGCGACGATGTCATTGACAACCCCGTTCCTACGGCTGTCAGTGAGAACGCTGTCGGTCAGGCTATCGACGACGTCACAGCAGAGATGCAGTCGACCATCTACAACTGTGCCGTGTCAGGAACACGCGCCCAGAGCGACATCGACGCTATCAACAAGGAGATACCTTCCTGGCCTAAAGACCTTGATACGACGGTGCCAAGCAATGCCGTGGACATCACGGGCAGCAAAGTCAATGACTGGCATCCTGAGGCTCCTAAAACCAATGCCCCTGGTGGCACATGGTATGTACCGGCCAATAAAACAGCTAATATTGACCTCAATATGCAGAATACACGCCTGTATGTTCTGGGTACTGCCACCATTACCAATACATGGGGCAGTAATGGTAAGATTTTCGTCTTAAAGGGTGGTAATCTTATTGTTAATGCCAGTGGTGCTAATATCCTTGGAGGTGGTGGTAGCATCTACATCGAGAAAGGCGGAACGCTAACTGTTCCCGATGGAGCTACATTGAATGTAGATCAAAACAGTAAGGTTTACGTTGAAGATGGAAATATCTCTGCCAAACACATTTTAGTGCAGGGTACGCTCTATGTCAATGGAGATCTCAAAGCCGAATCGTTTGGTGATATGACACCTAACTATACCCGCCTCTGTGTCACCGGCAAGATGACCTCTAACAATGCCGACCTGTCTACCGACGGTTATATATATATAGGTGATGGCATTGACGCTGGCGAGCATGCCATCATCTTCCAGAGCGGTACAAAGATTATCGCACAGTGTGGAATTAAAGGCAAGAATATCACAGTCAACTCCAATGGTGTGGAGGTGCATGCCAACTATATCAATTGTGACAACCTCGACCAGTGTGCCAGCTCTACCATCTTCCTCAAGGACACGGCTTTCGTCGATGTCACTGGCACTTATAAGAATGAGAACAACGGCACGGCCTTCATCGTCATGGAGGGAGACGACGCCGTTGGCGTGCTGAGAGCCAAGAAGATAGAATTTAATGGAAGTGGCAGTTCTTCGCAACTCAACGACTGCTATATCTTCAAGACATCCGGCAACCAGCGCCTCGGTATCGACTGCAACACCTGGAACTACCGTTCCGGTGGCGACGTGTCGATGTCAAAGATTGATTTCATGAATGGTACCGTCGAGCATATCTCCAACGGCAAGGTCGTGGACAGTGACGGCAACACCCCCGATGGCGTGAAATATTCCATTCCCGCTGATGAATGCCATGGTGGAGGCTATGCCCCCAGTGGAGGGAAGGATGACAATCCGCAGCCCGTCGTCGTCTCTGAAGGTCACACCCATGACATCTCTGCTACCTGCGTGCAGACCGACGGCAAGAATGTCTACGTCTCCTACCATAAGCGTGGTAACGGGCACAGCGGCTGTATCGAGATGCTCACCACCACGGGCGACATCACCACGCTCAAGCAGTTCGTCCGCGACCATGACAACACCATCGACTTCAACCACATCGCCCTCGACAAGACCAACAAGCGGCTCTATGCTGTGGGCAACAATAAGAACGGCGGCTTCCTCGGCTTCCTGTGCCTCAAGGGCGACGGCACCATCAACTGTGCGTCGCAGAAGATGGACGACCTCGACAGCATCGAGATAGCCCATAAGACCTACCTGCCCTTGCAGATTGCCATGCTCTGGGAGGCCCAGTTGGCTTCTAAGAAAGGTGGCAAGGGTGGTGACGGCAACTGCGTCATCGTCAACGGCAACGACCTCGACGTGGCATCGACCTACGGCTATGAGGTCTTCGACAACACCCTCGCCGAGGTGCGCGCCACGAAGACGGCGGGTCGCGCCAAGCACCTCGCCTATGCCCCCGACGGCAATACCTTCTATGCCATCCACTACGACGGCACACAGATTAAGGACTCCATGACGGAGGTAGGCCTGAAGCTGGAGAAGTTCAACAAGAGTGACGTCATGATGCAGTCGCCGGTCTTCTCGGTCAATGCCAACAAGGTGAAGCCGAACAACGGCAAGAACGCCATCTGCGTCTATGACGGCAAGGTCTATGTCTGCCAGAGCATGAACGGCCTCTATGTCTACGACGCCAACACCGGTGCCCAGGTCGGCCACTACCAGGAGAACATCAAGTCCTCGACGACGGGTAAGGACCTGGCTATCTGCGCCAACGGTGTGGCTGTCGACGACAAGTACGTCTATGTCGCCTATGGCACCCGCGGCCTCGTCGTCCTCGACCGTCAGACCCTGAAGAAGGTCGGTCGGTTCATGGGGCAGCGCTCCGCCAACTATGTTGCCTTGGCCAACGGATATATCTATGTCGCCTATGGCCGTGACAGTCTGAAAGTCTTTAAGATGTCAAAATAAAAGCGTCTTTGAGATGACAAAATAACATCTTCCTCTTCCTCCGTCCCACGCCGATGCCCATCGGGACGCGGCGTAGGGTGGGGGACAAACGAATCAAACTATGCACCATTTTTCTCATCGATTGTCCCTGGTGATAATCCTGGTCCTGCTGACGGTCGCTGTCCATGCCCAGAACGATATGGAATACGGCTACCGTCCAAAGATGCTGGTCTATGAGAATCTCAAGAACGACAGCGTGCTGCGCGACTTCCGTCGCCGCTTCCATCTCATGGAGCGTGTCGTCTTCCACCCCGTCTCTTATGTCATGCCACAGGCTCCCCTCTTCGGCTTCCCCTGTGGCGACGCCTATAGCGACAGCCTCTACCATGTGAAGGCCGGTCTGGACATGCTCGCCTTAGAGCGCAACACCGGTCTGGAACTCACGGGCCAGGTCTATGGGCGTCTGGACAGGAAAGCGACGAGCTTCCTCTCCACCGATGACGACGACCCCGTCTCCGTCTATAAGGCCAAGGTGCAGGCCGAGATCGGTTGGGACTGGATCAACAGCAAGTTCTATCACCGTCGCTATAAAGAGCGCGACATCCGCCTCAGTGCCGATATCGCCCGGGCGCGCCAGCGCCTCGACGACGGCCGTGCCGACATGGACGCGTGGGCCGACACCCTGGAGCAGCACTGGAACCATGTCATCGCCGGTGTCATGCTCTGCCACGTCCGCAACCTCGACGTCCTCAACGAAGCCTATCAGATGATGCTCGAGCAGGACCGTATCACCAGCTCCCAGCTCCTCGACGTCATGAACGAGAAGATGCAGTTGGAGTTCCAGCTCGCCCAATTCTATGCCAAGGACTCCGTGGCGCCGCGTGAGGCGCTTGTCTGGCTGAAGCCCGAGGCCATCGCCATCGACACTGTGAGCCTGCGCCAGCAGGTTGCGGCCGCCAACCCCCAGAACCAGCTCAACGAGCTGAAGATAGCGCAACTCGACAACAGCGCCAAGCTCCTCGGCTATACCGCCACGATGCGCCTCACACCCTTCGCACGGTGGTCGACGTATCTGACGAGTCAGCGCAAGATCTCCAATAATGTCGACTTCGGCGTCCGCTTCACCTTTCCTTTGTGGAACGCCACGAAGCGGCAGCGGGAGTCCATAGCGGTGCAGAAAGACATCCTCCGCGACGAGAACCGCGGCTATACCGACAACGTGATGACGCACTGCCGGATGAATATCGACGCCGTCAGACGGCTCAACCAGGCCATCGCCGTGGAATACCGCCACCTCACACAACTGAAGAAATACCTTGCCATGCGGCAACAGACATACGCCAAGAACCAGGGACGCTACAGCTATATCGACCGGCTCTTGGAATACAACCAATATCTCAAGAGCATGGAGCGCCTGTACACCCAGATGAAGGAGCGGTCGCTGAGCCTGATACAGATACAGCGGCTTGCCAACGTGCCCAATGTCAACAGTTTCGTAACGACGACACCGATACCATGAAAGACTTCAAGTTTGAAAAGAGTTCCGAGGAGCAGGACGCCCTTCTGCTGCTGAAACACCAGCATAAGAAACTGGCCAAGCAGCAGGTCATCTTTGCCGCCGTCTTCCTCACAGGACTCATCTTCCTCATCCTGTATATCGTCAGCCGCTCCGTCTACACCTATTACGACGGCTATATCAGTCTGGACAAGAACGATATCCGTGCCGTGGAGGACATCTACATCCTCAACATGCAGGCCAATGTCGGTGACTCCGTGCAGAAAGGCGACACCCTCTTCTCCTATGTCATCATCGACCACCTCGGTGACCTGAACAATATCAGCACCGAGCCGCCCTTCATGCAGCGTGCCAACGACATGAAGACGCAGGCCATGCTTGCCCGTCAGGAGATTCCCGTTCTGAAGGAGCAGCTCCGCCAGTTGCAGCTACAGCTGAAGTCGGAGCGTAACGACATCTTCTATGGTCTGACCAACAACACCAAGCAGAACGACCTCAAGGCGCAGATTGCCGAGACCCAGGCGAAGATTCGGGAGGCCGAGAACAAGGTGCGCATCTACGTCCAGCGCGAGGGTGACAGCCGCCTCCAACTCATCCGGGCAGGCTTGGAGAGCAAGAAGGTCAATGCCATGCCCTACTCCCCCTGGGGCAACAACTATACCGACGAGTTCCTCAACTACGCCTGCGCTCCCGAGGACGGCTTCATCACGAACATCAACTTCACCAATAATGCCGTGGCCATCAAAGGTGAGAACATCCTGACGATGAAATACCGGAATATCGACAAGTCGCACTTCCATGTCATGGTCTACGTCCCCGTGGACAAAGCCCGTGACCTGCTGCGCGCCGACTCCATCGAGGTCATGGTCGACAACCGCACACGTTTCAACGCCCGCCTCGTGCGTATGGGCCTGGGTGTGGAAAGGCTCCCGGACTATCTGATGAACAACTTCTCGCGCGACGCCATGGTCATCATGGCCGCCCTCGAAGTCTACAAAGGTCAGAAGATTCCTTACTGGGTCCTCAATGACCAGCTGCCGGTGAAGATACGTGTCAGCACCCTTGTCGGGCGCAAGAAGCTCAAAGACGTGGAGCAGAGCTATAAAGTAAAGGATGCACCCCCCAGTCAGAGGAAGGGCGACATCCCGTTGAATGATTTCGAGGAACGATAAGTAACAAGGCCTGATAGTACAGGCCGTAGAAAAAGGCTATTACGACAGGTCAACATGAAAGAGATAGTAACCAACAAGCAAGGTCACCGTATTCTGGTGTGCGATGAGCCCGTCTGGGTGGAGTTCCGGCCGGAGTTTAGGGGCGAGGACTTCGATGCCGTGTTTCTCAACACGCAGTTCCCCAACGACGTGGAGCTCATCCTCAAGAGCATCAACCCCATCACCACGAACAAGTCGGCCTACAAGCCCTTCTTCGCCGCCCGCTCCCTTCAGGGACGCATCGGCGACTACGAGGAGATGATAGACGCCTTCATCGACAGCATCGACGAGGAGTTAGAGCTCAGCACCTATACGGCCCTGATGAACTACCGGCAACAGTATAAGGTGCCCAAGGAGACCGGTGTGCTCACCAACAACTACCTCATCATCCTCCGTATCTTCCGCTACTATATCTCTCGCAACCACCTCACCATCGAGCCCAAGGTCATGGAGAAGAGTGCCATGGGCATCGCCTTCCCTTTGGCTGAGTGTCTGCACCGCTGGGGCCTCTTCCATATCAACGAGTATTTTTCGTGGATAGACATGAGTGTGAACCTTGGCACCATGGCCTACCGCAAGACCTTGTACCGCATGCATGTCTGCCCACAGTGCCAGCACTCCCACCTCATCTATCAGGAGACCTGTCCGAACTGTGGCAGCAACGACCTCGACTACGAGCCCGTCATCCACCATTTCTCCTGCGCCAACATCTCGCCGGAGCATACCTATATGGTCGGCGGCCAGCTCATCTGCCCGAAGTGCCACAAGACCCTGCGGCATATCGGCATCGACTACGACAGGCCTGCCTCACTGTATATCTGCCACAACTGTCACCAGAGCTTCCTCACCCCCGACACCACGGCGACATGCACCTACTGCGGTAAGGTGTCGAAGGTCAGCGAGCTCTATCCCCGCGACATCCATATCGTGGAGATAACGCCCAAGGGTGTGGAGGCCTTCTGCACGGGTCTGCACTCCTTCTCGCCTTACGACAACTACTTCAACAACTATATGCCTGTCGAGGACTTTGAGAACCGTCTGCGACTCATTGCACGCCGTGCCTTCGCCAAGGAGGGTGTCATCCGCGGATTGATGATTGCCGTGGTCTGGGCCACCGACGACAGGGGTGGCGTGATGACACGTACCGAGAAGGTCGTGGAGGCTGCCAGCCGACTCTTCCTGAACTATAAGATTACGGCGACGGCGACCACCATCTATATCCAGGGCACCATTCTCGAGGATGAGGGCGAGCGTGTCCAGGAGCACTTCCGGAAGACTGTCACCGACAACGCCCGGTATCTGGCCATGTTCCTCCAGCCATCCATGATGTTGCATGTGGCCTTCAAGACCATGAGTTCCGACATCTCCGAGAGCCATCTCTTCCTCAAGGAGTGGAACCTCATCCCCAGCACCTCCGACGTTACTATTCGCTACGAGGACGTGCCGCATCCTAAGGAGATGAGCACGATGATGTTCATCAACCGCCAGATCAATGCCGCCTTCGACAATGTGCAGACCGAGGACGACAAGGTTGCGGCCGAGCGCGAGCAGGTGAAGCAGGAGATAGACGAGCTCCAGGACCGCCCCCAGGTCTCCAAACTCCTCGGCTACCTGAAATGGGGATATTTCGTCCTCGTCCTCGTCGCCATCCTGGCTCTGATAGCCGGTTACTGGTTCTGGCTGAGATAAGCTGTTGCCTATGCTGGACCTTATATTATATTATATCGGTCATTTCGTCGACTTCCTCCGTGGGCTGAGTGTGGACAACGTGGTGAGGACCTACTGGTTTCTCTTCTTCGTGGAGTTCCCGCGCTACTACCTCTTGGAGTATGGTGTCCTCGTCTACCGCTTCCTCACGCGTGGCCGTCGTGGTCGCCGCCGCACCTTGGCGCGCTGGCTCCTCTTCCACGACAGGCCTTTGGTGACCATCCTCGTGCCGGGAAAGAACGAGGGTAAGAACATCTACAAGCTCGTCACCACGCTCCGGGAGCAGACCTACAACAACTTCGAGATTATCGTCGTCGACGACGGCTCCGACGACGACACGCCGCTCATCTGCCGCGATCTGGAGCGTGCGAAGTATATCTCCAAATACCTGCGCTGTGACATGCGCGGTGGCAAGGCCTCGGCGGCAAACTTCGGGGCCAACATCGCCACGGGACGCTATATCATCCACCTCGACGCCGACTCCTCCTTAGACCGTCAGGCTGTGGAGAACATCCTCCTGCCGTTCTATATGGACAAGCGTGTGAAGGCTGTCGGCGGCTGCGTCCTCGTGCGCAACTACAAGGAGACCATCTGCTCCTCCGTCCAGGGCTTTGAGTACCTGAAGCGCATCCAGGTGGGGCGCCTGGTGACGAGTCAGCTCGGCATCTACCATATCATCTCCGGAGCCTTTGGTGCCTTCGACGTGGCGACGCTCAAGGAGGTGGGCTACTGGGACATCGGCCCGGGCCTCGACGGCGACATCACGCAGAAGATACGCAAGGCCGGCCACCGCGTGGCCTTCGCCCACGACGCCGTCTGCCTGACGAATGTCCCCACGAGCTGGTACAAGCTCTATCATCAGCGCATCCGCTGGAGCCGCTCCTTGGTGAGGTTTAGGCTCCGCAAGCACCTCGACGTGCTGCTGCCCAACCGCAACTGGAACATCCTGAACTTCCTGAGCAATATGGAGAACATCTTCTACGACGGCATCCTGAACTTCCTCTGGTGGTTCTATGTCATCAACATCATCTTCACCTTCCATGCCAGCTTCCTGGAGATCTTCGTCCTGGGATATATCCTGCGCACGGTCATCAACTACATCGGGTGGGGCTTGGTGCGTGTGGTCAGCGAGCGGCCCCACGAGACCTATTGGTTCCTGCGCTATCTGCCCCTCATGCCCGCCTATTCCGGCTGGTTCCTGCGCTTCGCACGCACCACGGCACAGCTCGGAGAGCTCTTCTTCTTCCAATCGTATAAAGACAACTGGAATCCCTATAAGACCTCACGGTCGGCACAGTTGGAGAAAATTTGAATTATGAAGAAAATATATATTGCTATCATCGGCTTAGGCTATGTCGGCCTGCCGTTGGCCATTGCTTTCTCGAAGCGCTACCGTGTGGTGGGTTTCGATGTGGACAGCAAGAAATGCCAAAACCTAAAGAAAGGCCTTGTCAGTCGTGACCAGTGTGAGCCCTCGAAACTCCATAACGCCTTGAAGAGTACTAACTTTCGTATCACCGACAAGCTCGAGGATACGGGAAAGTGCAACGTGTATATCATCGCTGTGCCCACGCCCGTCACCCGTGACCACCATGCCGACCCCACGCTGCTGAAGAAGGCCTGCGAGATGGTGGGCCGTGTCCTCAGTAAGGGTGACATTGTCGTCATCGAGTCCACGGTATGGCCGGGGATGACGGAGGATGTCTGTGTGCCTATTCTGGAGCAGGCGTCGGGGCTGCGCTTCAACCACGACTTCTATGTCGGCTACTCTCCCGAGCGTATCAACCCCGGCGACACCGAGCACCCGGTGGAGAAGATTCGGAAGATTGTCTCCGGGTCCACACCTGCCACGGCGTCGTTCTTGGAGAACCTCTACGGCAGCGTCCTGCTCAATGGTACCTATAAGGCGCAGTCGATACGTGTCGCTGAGGCCAGCAAGGTCATGGAAAACTGCCAGCGCGACGTCCTCATCGCCTTTGCCAACGAGATGTACACCATCTTCTCGGCCTTGGGTATCAACACCGAGGATGTCATCGCCGCGGCCTCGACGAAATGGAACTTCATCCCCCTGCATCCGGGTCTCGTCGGTGGCCATTGCATCCCCGTGGACCCCTACTACCTCATCGACAAGGCTGCTACAGCCGGTGTCGACGCCCGGTTGCTGAAGACGGCGCGGAGTGTGAACAACGACATGGCTATCAGCTATGCCCACCGCATCGCCGACAAGCTCAAGGAGGTGGGTGGAAAGAGTGTGCTGCTCCTCGGCTTCGCTTTCAAGCCGAACTGCGATGACATCCGCAACACGCGTGTCGCCGATGTCTATGAGGAGCTGAAGAAGAGTGTCGACGACATCACCATCTGCGACCCCCTTATCGACGTCGAGAAGGTGAAGGCCTGCTACGGCATTGATGTCGTACACAGCGTGCCGCGCGACAAGATGTATGATGTCGTCGCCGTCACCACGGCTCACGACATCTTCTCCCGTGAGGCCTTCCTCAACATCTCTCACAAAGTTCTCATGCGACTGTATGAGAAGGCTACTGGGGAGAGATAGAGGCCCAGGCATGGTTCGATTACGGCGTAGACAGAGTAGACGTATTTTTTAAGACAGAGTAACATAGTAGACAGAGTTATCAGACAGAGTCTTCGTACAGAGTAATCACTTAGCACTGCCCCCGGAGGTACACCATGATGGCTCTGGGTGAGCACTGACCCCGGAGGGGTCACACCGTGAATGACCCCAGGTCGTCGAACGGGCGTGGTGGCGCAGCGAAGCAAGCCACCACGGACGTGAGCGACCTGGGGACAGAGCGAGGAGCGTGGAAAGACCTCGAAGAGGTCTCACGTGGACAGCAGAGCATATCTTTCCAATACTATGAATCGCTGAGAGATTTATTGGAAAATAGGCCAGGAACAGGCTTCCGCTCCCTGATGGGCGCTGTGGTGCCGCCGTTATTGGGTAGCCTTGCGAGCAAGCTCGCGGCTACCCAATAACGGTGGCACCACCCCTACGGGGTCCAAGCCAGTCCCTGCCGAAAATTGCTTCGCATAAAATTGCCCTTCGGGCATAAAATAGAGCATACCATCGATTCATCTAAGACTTGCCTACCATCAGTTGAGAGCGTCTACAATTTTACCGTCGGTTTAGAATCTCATGCTTTGAAGCTATATGGTACACAGTTATGGGTTGCTCTATTTTATGCGAAGCAATTTTATGCGAAGCAATTTTCGTCATAGGCAGGCTTTGACCCTGATAAGGGCGGTGCTGAAGTGATAGGACCGCCTGCGAGCTTGCTCGCAAAGGCGGCCCTATCACTTCAGCACCATAGCTCCCTCAGGAGCGGAAGTCTGCCTATGACCATTTTCCTTAAACTTCAAGATGATGCTGTTCATAGGTGTTGGCTGTGGGTCGATTAGATTTGTCGTGCTGTCCACGTGAGACCTCTCCGAGGTCTTTCCACTCTCCTGGCTCTTACCCCAGGTCGCTCGGTGCCGGGAGGTCGCGCTGCGCGCTGCCCTCCCGTCCCCTCGACGACCTGGGGTCATTCGCAGTGTGACCCCTCCGGGGTCAGTGCTAAGTGGTTACTCAGTCTGAAAATCTGTTTATTCTGTTGCTCTGTCTATTTACTCTGTTACTCTGTCTGAAATTCTGTTTATTCTGTTACTCTTTCTGATAAATCTGTTTATTCTGTTACTCAGTCTGAAAATCTGTCTACTCTGTTACTCTGTCTTTACAGCAGGGAGCGGAAGGCTCTCTCCCTAACCTTTGTGATACCATCTACCACTAATAAGGGATTGTGGAGGTGCGGGAAATGGGATAACTTTGCGGCAAAATTGTAAGAGCATGCGAAAGGTTTCTGAGATAATCCTCTTTATGGCTGTCGCCGTGTTGGTGGCCTCGTGCCGCGGCAAGGGCGACAACCGCGTCGATGCTGACGGTCATCTCCATGGCCGTCTGACCCTCTCCGGTGCCTTTGCCCTCTACCCCTTGGCCGTGGCTTGGGCCGACGCCTTCCAGATAGCTCATCCCGGTGTGCGTATCGACCTCTCGGCGGGTGGCGCGGGGAAGGGTATCACCGACGCGCTGTCTGGCGTCGTCGACATCGGTATGGTGAGCCGTGAGCTCGAACCCGGTGAGACCGCCCAGGGCGCCGTCGCCTTCGCCGTTGCGAAGGACGCCGTTGTGGCCACTGTCAACGCCAAGAACCCCAACCTCCCCGCCTTACTCCGTCATGGACTGTCGCGTCAGATCGCCGATGGCCTCTGGGTCACGGGAAAGGTGACGACATGGGGGCAGGTGGCCGGCAACGGCAGCAAGACCGCCGTCACCGTCTATTCGCGTAGTGACGCCTGCGGAGCCGCCGGAACGTGGGCACAGTGGTTCGGAAAGAAGCAGGAGGACCTCGGCGGTACCGCCGTCTATGGCGACCCCGGTGTGGCCCAGGCCGTACAGAAAGATGTCAACGGCATCGGCTTCAACAATATCGGCTATGCCTACGACATGCGGACGGGACGACCCACGCAGGGCCTCGTCGTCGTGCCCCTCGACGTTGACGGCAACGGACATATCGACAAGAGCGAGGACTTCTATGCCACACGCACCCAGCTTGCCGAAGCCATTGCCGCAGGCCGTTACCCCATGCCCCCGGCCCGCAACCTCTACCTTGTCACCAAGGGTACGCCCCACGACGTAGTGCTCAGAGCCTTCCTGAAGTTTATCCTCACCGAAGGGCAGCGCATCGTGGTGCCTCAGGGATATATCCATCTCGACAAGCGGGCCGTGGCCGCCTCGTTGCGGTTGTTGCAGCCGACGGGGAAGAAGGGCACGCCGACACCGCCGTCCGCGCCGAAGCGCCCTTCCGGCGACAAAACCATGAAAACAAAGTGATATGCAGTTAAGATATTGGAAAGACCGTGTTGCCGGGTGGGTGATGGCGTCGTTGGCCGTTGCCGGCATCGTCCTCGTCGTGGGTCTCTTCGTGGGTCTCTGTGTCAAGGCCGCGCCCATCCTCCGTGAGCATTCCCTGTGGTCGCTGGTGACGTCGTTGGAGTGGAAGCCCAACAAAGGCGAGTTTGGCTTCCTGCCCTTCTTAGCGGGAACGATGGCCGTGACGCTGTTAGCCGTCGTCCTGGCCCTGCCGCTGTCGCTGCTGATGGCCGTCTATCTGTCGGAGTATGCCGACCGTCGTGTGCGCGGCTTCTCCAGTTCGCTGCTCGACATCCTCTCGGGTCTGCCCTCCGTCATCTACGGTGTGTGGGGCACCCTGCTCATCATCCCGTGGATATCGGAGTGGCTGGCTCCTGCCTTAGGGCTGTCGTCAGGGGGCTACACGCTCCTGGCCGGTGGCATCGTCTTAGGCGTGATGATCATCCCGCTGATGACGAGTCTCTTCGCCGAGCTCTTCGCCAGTGTGCCGCGCCAGATCACCGAGGCCTCGCTGGCTTTGGGTTCCACGCGCTGGCAGACCATCAAGTTCGTCGTCCTGCGCCGCAGCCTCGCCGGTATCGTGGCCACCGTGGTCTTAGCCGTGAGCCGCGCCATGGGCGAGACCATCGCCGTGATGATGGTCTGTGGCAACCTCCCTGTCATCCCGCGCTCCCTCCTCGACGCCTGCTATCCCCTGCCCGCCCTCATCGCCAACAACTACGGTGAGATGCTGTCCGTGCCGATGTACGACTCGGCGCTGATGCTCGCCGCCCTGCTGCTCTTCGTCATGGTCGTGGCGTTTAATGTCGGGGCCCGGGTCGTGCTGAAGCGCGTGAAGGGATAGGCGACGCTGCAAAGCAGCGTCCTACCGAACCCAGCCCACCGGCAATACCAGCCCACCGGCAATGCCAAAGGGCGGCCTTCTCTGATGGCAATACCAAAGGGCGGCTTCTACTGATTAATCATTGACAATATGAGATTTATAGAAGAAAAGATAGTACGTGTGTTGATGGTCGTGAGCGTTGTCGCCGTGGCCTTCTTCGTCTTCAGTGTCATCGGCAGTATCCTGTGGCGGGGCCTGCCTGTGCTGACCTGGGATATGATCACCTCGGTGCCCGGTGGCGGATTCTATATCGGCGGCAAGGGCGGCTTCCTCAATGCCATCGTCGGGTCGCTGTATATCGTTGTGGCCTCGACGCTGCTGGGCCTCCTCATCGCCATCCCCGTCGTCTTCTACCTCAACGTCTATCTCAAGCCCACGTCGAAGTTGGCCGCTGCCACGCGCCTGGCCGGTGATGTCCTCTTCGGTGTGCCGTCTATCGTCTACGGTGCCTTCGCCTTCACCATCATGATAGGATTGGGGATGCGGGCCTCGCTGCTCGGCGGTATCATCGTGGAGACACTCCTGGTCATACCTATTTTAATTAGGAGCATCGACGAGGTGGCGAAGAACATCCCCAAGGACCTGCTGGAGTCATCGTTCAGTCTCGGCGCCACACGTCTCGATACCATGGGCGTCATCCTTCGTCAGATCGCCCCCGCCATCGCCACGGCGACGCTGTTGGCTGTGGGCAGGAGCATCGGTGATGCGGCCGGTGTGATGTTCACCGCCGGTTTCTCCGACCAGATACCCGAATACCTCGACGACCCCGCCGCCACGCTGCCGTTGAGTGTCTTCTTCCAGCTCAGCTCTCCGATGCCCGATGTCCAGGACCGCGCCTATGCCGCCGCCCTGCTGCTCACCCTCATTGTCCTCGTGCTGAGTCTCTCGGGCCGCTTCATCCTGCACCACTTCTCCAAGAACAAGATATAGGTTAAAGGTCAGACGGATTCTGCAAATGCTACTTTGCAAAGTGTGTTTTGCAAAACGACCTGTCAACCTGTAGGCTTTTATAATCTTTAACCTAAAAAGCATGTAGGGCACGGGAAAATTTTCGTCGCAATCTTTGTGGGGTGTTATCTTTTTGCTACCTTTGCAATCGGTAAAAAGAATTATATTCACAACTTAAATACATTTTATAAAATGGCAAAGTTTGATAAATCAGTTTTAGCAAGCTACGGAATCCAGACAGGTACTGCTGAGGTTCTGTACAATCCTTCTTACGAGGTGCTGTTCAACGAGGAGACCAAGGAAGGCCTTGAGGGCTACGAGGTTGGTCACGAGACAGAGTTAGGTGCTGTCGACGTGTTCACCGGTATCTACACAGGCCGTTCTCCTAAGGATAAGTTCATCGTTGACGATGAGACTTCTCACGACACCGTATGGTGGGACTCTGAGGAGTATCACAACGATAACCACCGCGCTACCAAGGAGGCTTGGAATGCTGTGAAGGAGATTGCCAAGAAGGAGCTCTCCAACAAGAAGCTGTATGTCGTTGATGGTTTCTGCGGCACACACCGCGACACACGCATGAAGGTTCGCTTCATCGTGGAGGTGGCATGGCAGGCTCACTTCGTGACAAATATGTTCATCCGTCCGAAGACAACTGCTGACTTCGAGCAGGAGCCCGACTTCATCGTCTACAATGCTTCTAAGGCAAAGGTAGAGAACTGGAAGGAGCTGGGTCTTCACTCTGAGACTTGCGTGATGTTCAACGTCACCAGCAAGGAGCAGGTTATCATCAACACATGGTATGGTGGTGAGATGAAGAAGGGTATGTTCTCTATGCAGAACTACTTCTTGCCGCTGAAGGGCATTGCTTCCATGCACTGCTCTGCCAACACAGACAAGAACGGTGAGAACACCGCTATCTTCTTCGGTCTGTCTGGTACAGGTAAGACCACGCTGTCTACCGATCCTAAGCGTCTGCTTATCGGTGATGACGAGCACGGATGGGACGACAAGGGTGTCTTCAACCTCGAGGGTGGCTGCTATGCTAAGGTCATCAACCTGGATAAGGACGCTGAGCCTGACATCTACGGTGCTATCACACGTGACGCTCTGCTTGAGAACGTTACTGTTGACAAGAACGGTAAGATCGACTTCGCTGATAAGAGCGTTACCGAGAACACGCGTGTCAGCTATCCTATCTACCACATCAAGAACATCCAGCGTCCTGAGAGCGAGGGTCCCGCTGCTAAGCAGGTTATCTTCCTGAGCGCTGACGCCTTCGGTGTGCTGCCTCCAGTATCTATCCTGAACGCTGAGCAGACAAAGTACTACTTCCTCTCTGGCTTCACAGCTAAGCTGGCTGGTACAGAGCGTGGTATCACAGAGCCGACTCCGACATTCTCTGCTTGCTTCGGCCAGGCCTTCCTGGAGCTGCATCCTACAAAGTATGCTGAGGAGCTCGTCCGCCACATGGAGAAGAGCGGAGCTAAGGCTTACTTGGTGAACACAGGTTGGAACGGTACCGGCAAGCGTATCTCTATCCGTGATACACGTGGTATCATCGACCGTATCCTCGACCACGAGATCGACAAGGCTCCTACGAAGACAATTCCTTACTTCAACTTCGTTGTTCCTACAGAGCTCGAGGGCGTGAACAAGGACATCCTGGATCCTCGCGATACTTATAAGGATGCTTCTGAGTGGGACGCTAAGGCCAAGGATCTGGCTGCTCGCTTCATCAAGAACTTCAAGAAGTATGAGGGCAACGAGGCTGGTAAGGCTCTCGTCGCTGCTGGTCCCCAGCTCTAAGCTTATACCTCTCTAAAATAAAATCGCCCGCCTGCAAGCTTGCAGACGGGCGATTTCTTTTTCTGGCGGTGATGGGGCGACGCTGCAAAGCAGCGTCCTACTGAACCCAGCCCTACCATCTATCTCCTTTCATCTCCTTTCATCTCCTTTCATCTCCTTTCATCTATTCATTAGCACCTAACACCTAACACCTAACACCTAACACCTAACACCCAACACCTATCACCTTATTTATCCCTCTCTATGACGTAGTCGAGGTAGGCTTTGAGGCTGGCTTTGATATCGTCGTCATGGACATCCAGGTCGAGCATAGCCATGGCTTCGGCGTGGAGCTCCCACATGCGCTTTTCAGCGTATTCGATACCGCCGTTGTTCTTTGTGAAGACGACGAGGTGGTCTATCTCCTCCTTTGTCACGGTGCCGTCCTTGACCTTATAGGCTATCTTCAGCATCTCCTCGTCGTGGGTGCTGTTCAGGGCGTAGATGACGGGGAGGGTGAGCTTGCCCTCGGCCATGTCGTTACCCGTGGGCTTGCCAATCTTTGACTGGTCGTAGTAGTCGAAGATGTCGTCACGAATCTGGAAGATGATGCCGAGGTTGCGGCCAAAGGTCTTGGCATTCTCTATCTCCTCCTCGGGAGCCCCGGCGCTGAGGGCACCGATGGCGGCGCAGGCTTCGAAGAGCGCTGCCGTCTTCTGGCTGATGACCTGGTAGTAGGCGTCTTCCGAGATGTTATGGCTGTTGATATTTGAGAGTTGTAGAATCTCACCGTTGGAGAGTGTGCGTCCAAGCTCGGCGAGGTATCTGACGATGACCTCGCTATGGGTGTAGCTGACGTGGAGGAGTGCCGTGGAGAGGATGTAGTCGCCCACAAGCACCGCCACCTTGTTGTCGAAGAGTTTGTTGACACTGGCCTGCCCGCGCCGCTCGGCACTCTCGTCGACGACGTCGTCGTGGACGAGGGAGGCGGTGTGGAGGAGCTCCAGGCCTACGGCAGCATGGAGGGTGACATCGGAGACCTCGCCCACACTCTTGGCCATGAGGAGGATGAGCATGGGGCGCATGCGCTTACCGGCACGCTGCTTGATATGGTCGAGGGCTTGCTGGAGCAGCCCGTTGTTATGGCTCAGGGAGCGGTTGAAAAGTTCTGTGAAATCGTTGAGCTCTGAGGCTATCGGTTGCCTTATCGTTGACAAGTAATCCATCACGTACGTAATTTCCTACAAAATTAAGTATTTTGTCGCAAATAAGCTCCTTTTCGCTAAACATTTTAAGTAAAAATGATGTTTTCCGCTGCCTCCCGCGCCTTTCGTGGCAAATGCCATGGATGTCCGTGGCAAATGTCAACGAGTTCCGTGGCAAATGTCACCGAGTTCCGTGGCAAATGCCAGCGACTGACTGGAGGGTGCATTTTTCTAACTCTGCTCATGCATCACTCAAAAATCATCACGTATGAAGTGGTAAAGGGCCGATGAATTGTTAAACTATCGTAAAAGACGCATTGAAACGGCTTGATTGTTTGCGTGTTACATATTATAGTAGTACCTTTGCACCCGCAAAAATGAGTATTGCGCTGGCAGCTTGCCATCAATACGCTGAAAGTTAGCGCTTTGGCCTTCAAACGCGAAGAAGAAAAGAGCTCTCTTTTTAAGTGTGTTATGAGCATGCAGTTGGTGCGCCATTTAAAAAGAGAACAAAAACATATCATTTTATAATTTAAAATTAATACTGAAATGCCAGGATTAATCGGAAGAAAAATCGGAATGACATCCGTTTTCAGTGCCGACGGCAAGAATGTGCCGTGCACTGTTATCGAAGCTGGTCCTTGTGTTGTTACCCAGGTTAAGACCGTAGAGAAGGACGGCTACAAGGCTGTTCAGCTCGGTTACGCTGAGGCAAAGGAGAAGAGAACCAACAAGCCTATGGCAGGTATCTTCAAGAAAGCCGGTACAACACCAAAGAAGCACTTGGCCGAGTTCAAGTTTGACGAGGAGTATAACCTCGGCGACACCATCACAGTAGATCTGTTCAAGGACGCTGAGTTCGTTGACGTTATCGGCACTTCTAAAGGTAAAGGCTTCCAGGGCGTTGTGAAGCGTCATGGTTTCGGCGGTGTAGGCCAGGCCACTCACGGCCAGGACGACCGTCTTCGCAAGCCGGGTTCCATCGGTGCCTGCTCTTATCCTGCAAAGGTCTTCAAGGGCATGCGCATGGGTGGCCAGATGGGAGGCGACAGAGTGACAACTCAGAACCTCCGTGTGTTAAAGGTGATTCCGGAGCAGAACCTGCTCATCGTGAAGGGTTCCACAGCCGGATTCAATGGTTCAACCGTTTTAATTGAGAAGTAATGGAAGTCAGCGTTTTGAATATCAACGGTCAGGAGACCGGAAGGAAAGTCAATCTCAACGACTCTGTCTTTGGTATCGAGCCCAACGACCATGTCATCTATCTCGATGTCAAGCAGTATATGGCCAACCAGCGCCAGGGCACTGCTAAATCTAAGGAGAGAAGCGAGCACGCCGGTTCTACCCGCAAGCTCGGCCGTCAGAAGGGCGGTGGCGGTGCACGCCGTGGTGACATCAACTCACCTCTGCTCAAGGGTGGTGGCCGCGTCTTCGGTCCTACACCTCGTGACTACGGCTTCAAGCTGAACAAGAAAGTAAAGATTCTTGCCCGCAAGTCCGCTCTCTCTTACAAGGCAAAGGATAACGACATCATCGTTGTCGACAACTTCAACATCGAGGCTCCTAAGACAAAAGATTTCGTAAATATTACTAAAAATCTTAAAGTCGAGGGCAAGAAAGTTCTCGTTGTTTTGCCGGAAGTAAATAAAAACGTATATTTGTCCGCTCGCAACCTCAAGAAGGCTCAGATCATGAGCGCTGCCGACATCAACACGTACAAGATTTTGAACGCTGATGTGCTGGTTATCGCTGAGGGTTCTCTTGAGAAGATTGACAGCGTGCTTAACAAGTAATTTGGAGGATAGACAGAAATGGCACATATTATCATCAAGCCCCTGGTCACTGAGAAGCAGACCAAGATAACCGAGAAGGACAACAACCGTTACGGTTTCATCGTTCGTCCTGATGCCGACAAGCTCCAGATTAAGAAGGAGGTCGAGAACCTGTACAAGGTTACAGTGACAGACGTCAACACAGCACGTTATGCCGGCAAGCGCTCAAGCCGTTACACCAAGGCTGGTCTGATCCGCGGCCAGAAGAATGCCTACAAGAAGGCATATGTCACCTTGAAGGACGGCGACACTATTGATTTTTACAGCAATATCTAAATAAGAAATGGCAGTACGTAAATTCAGCCCGGTGACACCGGGTCAAAGACACAAAGTTATTGGCACGTTCGAGGAGATTACTGCATCCGTGCCAGAGAAGTCTCTCGTTTACGGTAAGCGTTCTACCGGTGGTCGAAACAACACCGGTAAGATGACCATGCGCTACATCGGCGGTGGCCACAAGAAGAAGTATCGTCTCATCGACTTCAAGCGAGAGAAAGATGGTGTTCCTGCTGTAGTGAAGACTATCGAGTATGATCCTAACCGTTCAGCTCGTATCGCTCTTCTCTTCTATGCAGATGGTGAGAAACGTTACATCATTGCTCCTAACGGACTCAAGGTTGGCGACAAGCTGATGTCCGGTGCTGAGGCAGCACCTGAGATTGGTAACGCTCTTCCTTTGGAGAACATCCCTGTAGGTACCGTGATTCACAACATCGAGTTGCGTCCGGGCCAGGGTGCTCTGTTAGTCCGCTCGGCTGGTAACTTTGCTCAGCTTACTTCCCGTGAGGGTAACTATTGCGTCATCAAGCTCCCTTCAGGTGAGACCCGCAAGGTTCTCTCTGCCTGCAAGGCCACTGTTGGCAGCGTAGGCAATTCCGACCACGCTCTTGAGCAGTCGGGTAAGGCCGGTCGCTCACGTTGGCTTGGCCGTCGTCCTCACAACCGCGGTGTTGTTATGAACCCTGTTGATCACCCGATGGGTGGTGGTGAAGGCCGTCAGAGCGGTGGACATCCACGTTCTCGTAAGGGCTTGTATGCAAAGGGTCTTAAGACACGCGCACCGAAGAAGCTCTCTAACAAGTACATCATAGAGAGAGCCAACAAGAAGTAATCAGTAAAACACAGAGCAAATTATGAGTCGTTCACTTAAGAAAGGTCCGTACATCAACGTCAAGCTCGAGAACAAGATCCTTGCCATGAACGAGAGCGGCAAGAAGAGCGTCGTCAAGACATGGGCCAGGGCATGCATGATCTCCCCGGATTTCGTGGGTCACACTATTGCAGTCCACAACGGTAACAAATTCATCCCTGTCTACATTACCGAGAACATGGTCGGCCATCGCCTGGGCGAGTTCGCCCTGACACGTCGTTTCGGCGGCCACACCGGTAACAACAAGAAGTAATCGGGGACAACCATTTAATCAAGAAAAACACTAATGGGAGCAAGAAAACATATTGCGGCTGAAAAGATTAAAGAAGCCCGTAAGAATCAGTACTTCGCCAAGCTCAATGGCGTTCCCTCCTCTCCCCGCAAGATGCGCTATGTCGTCGACATGGTACGCGGCATGGAGGTGAACCGTGCCTTGGCTGTGCTCAAGTTCTCTAAGAAACGTGCTGCACAGGATGTTGAGAAGCTGCTTCGCTCAGCTATCAACAACTGGGAGCAGAAGAACGACCGCAAGGCCGAGGACGGAGAACTCTATATCAGCAAAGTCTTCGTAGATGAAGGCGTAACGATGAAACGTATGAGACCGGCACCGCAGGGTCGTGGATACCGAATCCGTAAGCGCTCAAACCACGTGACTCTCTTCGTGGATGCCAAAACTAACGACGATAAAGAATAAATAGAATGGGACAGAAAGTTAATCCAATAAGCAACCGTCTTGGTATTATCCGTGGTTGGGATTCTAATTGGTTCGGTGGCAAGAACTTCGGCGACAATCTCGTTGAGGACCAGAAGATACGCAAGTATCTGAAGAAGCGCCTTGAGAAAGCCCAGGTTTCCCGCATCATCATCGAGCGCACTTTGAAACTCGTCACCATCACTATTTGCACAGCCCGTCCGGGTATCGTCATCGGTAAGGGTGGTCAGGATGTCGACAAACTGAAAGAGGAGCTGAAGAAGCTCTACAAGAAGGACATCCAGATCAACATCTTCGAGGTGAAGCGCCCTGAGCTTGACGCTACTATCGTCGGTGAGAACATCGCCAGCCAGATTGAGCACCTCATGGCTTATCGCCGTGCCATCAAGATGGCTGTTCAGAACACTATGCGCGCCGGTGCCGAGGGCATCAAGGTGCAGATCAGCGGCCGTCTCAACGGCGCCGAGATTGCACGTAAGGAGATGTTCAAGGAAGGCCGTACTCCTCTGCACACATTCCGTGCTGACATCGACTACTGCCAGACAGAGGCTCTGACAAAGGTTGGTCTCCTTGGCATCAAGGTGTGGATCATGCGCGGTGAGGTCTATGGAAAGAAGGAGCTGGCTCCTAACTTCCAGCAGGAGCGCAGCGGTGAGCGCCGTGGCGGCAACGACCGTCGCAACCGTGGTGGCCGCCGTAGAAACAATAATCGTTAAAAGTATCATCTACAATGTTACAGCCAAAAAGAGTAAAATACAGAAGGCCGCAGGATGGACGTGGCAATAAAGGCTTCGCTCATCGCGGCACTCAGCTGGCTTTCGGTTCATTTGGTATCAAGACCCTTGAGAGCAAATGGCTGGACAGCCGCCAGATAGAGGCAGCACGTGTCGCTGTCAACCGCTACATGAATCGTCAGGGCCAGGTGTGGATTCGTATCTTCCCCGACAAGCCTATCACTCGCAAGCCTGCTGACGTGCGAATGGGTAAAGGTAAGGGTGATCCCGCTGGATGGGTAGCTCCTGTCACTCCCGGACGTATCCTCTTCGAGGTCGAGGGTGTCAGCCTGGACGTTGCCAAGGAGGCTCTGCGCCTCGCCGCCCAGAAGCTGCCGGTCAAGACAAAGTTCGTCATTCGTCGTGACTACGATAAAAACGCTTAATTATGAAGATTAAAGAAATAACAGAACTCGCCGACAAGGACTTGCGCGAGAAGCTGGGGCAGTCTGAGGAAGCTTACAAACAGATGAAGCTCAACCATCAGATCTCTCCGCTTGAGAATCCCTCACAGATTAAGGCCGCCCGTCGCGACATCGCTCGCATGAAGACGGTGCTTCGCCAGAGAGAACTTAACAAATAATGATTACCCAGATGGAAACAAGAAATTTAAGAAAAGTCAGACAGGGTGTTGTTATCAGCGACAAGATGGACAAGACTATCGTCGTCGCAGCTAAGTTCAAGGAGAAGCACCCCATCTATGGTAAGTTTGTCCAGAAGACAAAGAAATACCACGCTCACGACGAGAAGAACGAGGCCCACATCGGTGATACCGTTCAGATCATGGAGACACGTCCACTCTCTAAGACCAAGAGATGGAGATTAGTACAAATCGTAGAAAAGGCTAAGTAATTATGATACAGGCATTAACAAAACTTACAGTAGCTGATAACAGCGGCGCACGTGAGGCTATGTGCATCCGTGTCCTTGGTGGCACCGGCCGTCGTTATGCCAGCGTTGGTGACGTTATCGTCGTTGCTGTCGAGAACGTCCTTCCAAGCAGTGACCTTAAGAAGGGTGCAGTATCTAAGGCTTTAGTCGTACGCACCAAGAAGGAGATCCGTCGTGCTGATGGTTCCTACATCCGTTTCGATGACAATGCCTGCGTGCTTCTCAACAACGCCGGCGAGCTCCGCGGCAGCCGTATCTTCGGCCCTGTGGCTCGTGAGCTGCGTGCTGTGAACATGAAGGTGGTGTCTCTTGCACCTGAGGTTCTTTAATCACTTTTAATTGAAACAAAGTAATGAGTAAGTTACATATCAAGAAAGACGACAACGTCATTGTCATTGCCGGCAGCGACAAGGGCAAGACGGGTAAGGTGCTCAAGGTGCTGGTGAAGGAGAACCGCGCCATCGTAGAAGGTGTCCACATGGTTTCCAAGAGCACAAAGCCTTCAGCAAAGAACCCTCAGGGAGGCATCATCAAGCAGGAGGCTCCTATTCACATCTCAAACATCAGCCTTATCGACCCCAAGAGCGGCAAGGCTACTCGTATCGCTATCAAGCGTGAGGGCAAGAAGGTTACCCGTATCGCTAAAAAGTCAGGGGAGGAGATTAAGTAATGGATACAGCACAGTTTAAGAAACAGTACAACGAGCAGATTGCTCCTGCACTGAAGAAGCAGTTCAACTATTCTTCTTCCATGCAGATTCCGGCCCTGAAGAAGATTGTCATCAACATGGGTCTTGGCGATGCCACTCAGGACAAGAAGATCATCGACGTCTCTGTCAACGAGCTCACCGCTATCACCGGTCAGAAGGCTGTGGCTACCTATTCTAAGAAGGATATCGCCAACTTCAAGCTTCGTAAGAAGATGCCTATCGGCGTGATGGTGACACTGCGTCGCGAGCGCATGTACGAGTTCCTGGAGCGTCTGGTGAAGATTGCCCTTCCTCGTATCCGCGACTTCAAGGGTATCAACTCCAAGTTCGACGGCCACGGTAACTATACCCTGGGTATCGACGAGCAGATTATCTTCCCTGAGATCAATATCGACCAGGTGGACCGTCTGCAGGGTATGAACATCACCTTCGTGACTTCCGCAACAACGGACGAGGAAGGCTTTGCTCTCCTCAAGGCTTTCGGCCTCCCGTTCAAAAATGCTAAAAACGACTAAGAGATATGGCAAAAGAATCAATGAAGGCACGCGAGGTAAAGCGCGCCAAGATGGCAGCCCAGTACGCTGAGAAACGTGCAGCTCTGAAGAAGATCATCGCTACTTCCAACGACCCCGCCGAGGCATACGAGGCAGCACGCAAGCTTCAGGCCATTCCTAAGAACGCCGACCCTATCCGCCAGCACAACCGCTGCAAGGTCTCCGGCCGTCCTCGTGGTTACATGCGTCAGTTCGGCATGTCACGTATCCAGTTCCGTGAGATGGCATCCCAGGGTCTCATCCCCGGTGTCTCTAAGGCAAGCTGGTAAAGCAAGGGTATAGCGCAGCCGATAGTTCCGAAGTGGGACGCGGAACTGTCTGTTGTCACTATCCAGCTTTCCATCCATCTTATCTCAAACAGAGCTATATTTAATATTGTCGGGGTAGTCCCGATTAATTAAACATTTTATATTTTTATGACAGATCCAATAGCAGATTATCTGACTCGGCTCAGAAACGCAATCATGGCTCATCATCGCGTGGTTGAGGTTCCTGCGTCAAACATGAAGAAATCTATCACAAAGATTCTCTTCGAGAAGGGTTACATCCTGAACTACAAGTTTGTTGAGGATGGTCCTCAGGGTACTATCAAGGTTGCCTTGAAGTACGATCCACAAACCAAGGAGAACGCTATCAAGTGTTTGAAGCGTGTGTCCACCCCGGGCCTTCGTCGCTACACGGGCTACAAGGACATGCCGAGAGTTATTAACGGACTGGGTATCGCTATCCTTTCCACATCAAAGGGTGTAATGACAGACAAGGAAGCTGCCGAGCTGAAGATCGGTGGTGAGATTCTTGCTTATGTCTATTAATTGGAGGTTACAGTTATGTCAAGAATAGGTAAATTGCCAATTAGTATTCCCGCAGGAGTTACCGTTAACTTCGATGCGAAAGAGAATGTTATTACAGTGAAGGGTCCCAAAGGTGAGCTCTCTCAGTATATCAATCCTTCTATCAAGGTCAACCAGAAGGACGGTCAGATAACCTTCGAGGTTGATGAGAACAGTCCCGTCGACTACAAGCAGAAGCAGGCTTTCCATGGTCTGTATCGTGCACTTGTCAACAACATGGTTGTAGGCGTTAGCCAGGGTTACCAGAAGCATCTGGAGCTCGTAGGTGTGGGTTATCGTGTTTCCAACACCGGCAACCTTCTGGAGTTCGCCCTCGGTTATACTCACCCCATCTTCCTTCAGCTTCCCCCCGAGGTCAAGGTAGAGACAAAGTCAGAGCGTAACCAGAACCCGCAGATTCTCCTTGAGAGCGCTGACAAGCAGCTGCTTGGTCTTATATGCGCAAAAATTCGTTCTTTCCGCAAGCCTGAGCCTTATAAGGGTAAGGGTGTCCTCTTCAAGGGCGAGGTCATCCGCAGAAAGTCTGGTAAGACTGCTGCAGCTAAGTAACTTTTAAAGTGAAGAAATCATGACAACAAAGAAAGTAGAAAGACGAATCAAGATAAAGTTCCGCATTCGTAAGAACGTCAATGGAACAGCTGAGCGTCCGCGTCTTAGCGTTTTCCGCTCCAACAAGCAAATCTACGCTCAGGTTATTAACGACATCGATGGTAAGACAATAGCTTCCGCTTCCTCTCTGGGCCTTGAGAAGATGCCTAAGGTCCAGCAGGCTGAGAAGGTCGGCGAGCTCGTTGCCGAGAAGGCAAAGGCAGCAGGCGTAGAGGCTGTGGTCTTCGACCGTAACGGCTATCTTTATCATGGCCGCGTTCAGGCGCTTGCCGACGCAGCTCGTAAGGGTGGACTTAAATTCTAAACGATTATGGCAATGAACAAAGTAAAAGTTAATAGTGACGCTGAATTGAAGGACCGCCTGGTTGCTATCAACCGTGTGACGAAGGTTACCAAGGGTGGTCGTACCTTTACATTCGCTGCCATCGTCGTTGTCGGTGATGGTAAGGGCGTGATCGGCTATGGTCTGGGTAAGGCCGGTGAGGTCACCGCTGCTATCCAGAAAGGCACCGACTCTGCTAAGAAGAACCTCTTCAAGGTTCCCGTGCTCCACGGCACTATCCCCCACGAGGTGGAGGTGAAGTACGGTGGTGCTATCGTTCTCCTCAAGCCGGCTGCTGCCGGTACCGGTCTGAAGGCCGGTGGTGCTATGCGTGCCGTTCTGGAGTCAGCAGGTATCTCTGATGTGATTGCAAAGTCCAAGGGCTCTTCCAACGCCCACAACCTTGTCAAGGCCACTGTCCTGGCACTGTCACAGATGCGTGACGCTTACCAGGTCGCCGGCGAGCGCGGGGTTGCCATGGGCAAAGTGTTTAACGGTTAATGGGAAAGACAACAATGGCAACAATTAAGGTAAAGCAGATTAAGAGCCGTATCGGCGCTTCCGTAGACCAGAAGAGGACTCTCATCGCCCTCGGTCTTCACAAGATCTCTCAGGTTGTTGAGATTGAGGATACTCCCAGCAACCTCGGTATGGTCCGCAAGGTCCATCACCTCGTTGAGATCGTTAAGTAATAACTTTTTAAAATCAGCGTAATCATGAAATTACATACATTGAAGCCGGCAGCAGGTTCTACTCATTCACGTCGTCGTATCGGCCGTGGTCCGGGCTCAGGTCTGGGCGGCACTGCTACACGTGGTCACAAGGGTGCCAAGGCTCGTTCCGGTTACAAGAGAAAGATTGGTTTCGAAGGCGGTCAGATGCCTTTGCAGCGTCGTGTGCCGAAGGCAGGTTTCAAGAATATCAACCACAAGGAGTATTTTGCTGTCAACCTGTCTACTCTCCAGGCTCTGGCCGAGGAGAAGAACCTCACCAAGATTGGTATCGCCGAGCTTGTAGCTGCTGGTCTTACCAATGGCAAGAAGCTTGTGAAGATTCTTGGCAATGGTGAGCTCAAGGCAAAGATCGACGTCGAGGCCAACGCCTTCTCTAAGACTGCCGAGGAAGCTATCAAGGCAGTTGGTGGTAACGCAACAAAAATCTGATAATGAAAAAGCTAATTGAGACACTAAAGAACTGTTGGAGGGTCGAGGATCTTCGTCAGAGGCTGCTCATCACCCTTCTGTTTACGGCTATCTACCGTTTTGGATCATTCGTAGTTCTTCCGGGCATCGACCCGGCTAAGCTTGACCAACTGCAGTCGCAAACCGCCGGTGGCCTTATGTCACTGCTGGACATGTTCTCTGGTGGAGCATTTTCCAATGCGTCGATCTTCGCGCTTGGTATTATGCCTTACATCTCAGCTTCCATTGTCATGCAGCTCCTTGCTGTGGCTGTACCTTACTTTCAGAAGATGCAGCGTGAGGGCGAGAGTGGCAGGAAAAGAATACAGTGGTATACTCGTGTGCTGACGGTGGCCATCCTGGTCTTCCAGGCACCGAGTTACCTCATCAACCTGAAGATGCAAGCCAGCTCGGCACTTGCCAGCGGCATCTCCTGGTCTATATTCATGATTCCCGCCACTATCATCCTGGCAGCAGGCAGCATGTTCATCCTCTGGCTGGGTGAGCGCATCACTGACAAGGGAGTAGGAAATGGAATCTCATTGATCATTATGATAGGTATCATCGCCCGTCTGCCCCAGGCTTTCGTTCAGGAGCTCAGCTCCCGCTTCACAGCCATCTCCGGCGGCGGACTGGTGATGTTTATCGCCGAGATTCTTATTCTCTATGCTGTTATCTGCGCTTCCATCCTACTCACTCAGGGCACCCGCAAGGTCCCCGTGCAGTATGCTAAGCGCCTCGTCGGTAACAGACAGGTGGGTGGAGCCCGACAGTATATCCCTCTGAAGCTCTTCGCGGCCAATGTGATGCCTATCATCTTTGCTCAGGCTTTGATGTTCATACCGCTGGCTATCGTCCAGTATCAGAGTGACAATGTAAGTTGGGTGGTGCGTAACCTGATGGACAACCGTAGCCTGTTGTACAACATCATCTACGTGTTCCTCATCATCGCCTTCACCTATTTCTACACCGCTATAACCCTCAACCCGCAGCAGATGGCTGAGGACATGAAGCGCAACAATGGTTTCATCCCCGGCATCAAGCCCGGTCATGATACTGCCGAGTACATCGACACCGTGATGTCACGCATCACGCTCCCCGGCTCGCTCTTCATCGCCTTCATCGCTGTCATGCCTGCCCTTGCCGGTTTGCTCAACGTGCAGCAGGCGTTCTCACAGTTCTTCGGTGGTACGTCATTGCTCATTACCGTTGGTGTGGTGATAGATACATTGCAGCAGATAGAGTCTTACCTGCTTATGCGTCACTATGATGGTCTGCTCAACAGCGGCCATACACGCAAGGCCGGTGCTGTAAGTGCATATTGATATGTCTTTGGTGATGTCCGATTCACGAAGACAGAAACTTGATAACAGAAATGAGGGCTCTCCAATTGAGGTTTCCTTTTGGAGGGCCTTTTAGAGTTGTGGCTTCGGAGTCAGTAACATTAAAAGAATATATAGATTATGTCAAAACAGTCAGCTATAGAGCAGGACGGAACAGTCATAGAGAGTCTGTCCAACGCTATGTTCCGTGTGGAGCTTGAGAATGGTGTGCAGATCATTGCCAATATCTCTGGCAAGATGCGTCTCCACTATATCAAGATTCTTCCCGGTGACAAGGTGAAGGTGGCCATGAGCCCCTACGACCTTACGAAGGGTCGCATCGAGTTCCGTTACAAATAAGGCTATAAAAGGATTTATAAATATTTCTTTCCGATATGAAAACAAGAGCATCAATCAAGAAGCGTTCTGCCGACTGCAAGATTGTTCGTCGTAAGGGTCGTCTCTTCGTCATCAACAAGAAGAACCCTAAGATGAAGCAGCGTCAGGGCTAAAAATGTTAAAGATGCATAAAGTGTCGTTACAGAGAAGAGCCGTCTCGGCTTTTCTTTGTAATTTTGTACGCTTTATCAAAAGAAGCACCTTTTTGAAAGTATTTTTTTATTCAATTCATTCAATTAAATGGCAATAAGAATTGTTGGAGTAGACTTGCCCCAGAACAAGCGTGGCGAGATCGCATTGACTTATATCTACGGTATAGGTCGAAGTAGTTCAGCAAAGATATTGGACAAGGCCGGCGTGAGCCGCGACCTGAAGGTCAGCGAGTGGACTGACGATCAGGCAGCCAAGATCCGTGAAATTATCGGCGCTGAGTTTAAAGTGGAGGGTGACCTCCGTTCAGAGATTCAGATGAACATCAAGCGCCTGATGGATATCGGCTGCTATCGTGGTGTCCGTCATCGTAATGGTCTTCCTGTCCGTGGTCAGAGCACCAAGAACAACGCTCGTACCCGTAAGGGTAAGAAGAAGACTGTTGCTAACAAGAAGAAGGCTACTAAGTAATCTAATGGAGGAACTTAAACATGGCAAAACAACAGAAAGCAACATCTAACAAGAAAAGAAATGTACGTGTTGAGGCAACAGGACAGCTTCATGTCCACAGCAGCTTCAACAATATCATTGTATCTCTTGCCAACAATGAGGGTCAGGTCATCTCTTGGTCTTCCGCCGGCAAGATGGGTTTCCGTGGTTCCAAGAAGAACACTCCGTACGCTGCTCAGATGGCCGCCGAGGATTGCGCTAAGGTAGCCTACGGTCTGGGTCTTCGCAAGGTCAAGGCCTTCGTCAAGGGTCCGGGTAATGGCCGTGAGAGTGCTATCCGTGCCGTACACGGTGCTGGTATCGAGGTAACAGAGATCGTTGACGTCACTCCGCTGCCGCACAACGGCTGCCGTCCTCCTAAGCGTCGTCGTGTATAATCAACTCATAGATACAATAGAAAAAGCATTTAATAATTATGGCAAGATATATAGGTCCTAAATCTCGTATCGCACGCCGTTTCGGTGAGCCTATCTTTGGTGCTGACAAGGTGCTCTCAAAGCGTAACTTCCCTCCAGGGCAGCATGGCAATGACCGTCGCCGCAAGACCTCTGAGTATGGTCAGCAGCTCGCAGAGAAGCAGAAGGCTAAGTACACTTACGGCGTTCTCGAGCGTCAGTTCCATAATCTCTTCGACAAAGCTGCCAACATGGACGGCATCACCGGTGAGAACCTTCTCCAGCTTCTGGAGAGCCGCCTCGACAATGTAGTGTTCCGTCTTGGCATCGCTCCTTCACGCGCCGCTGCCCGTCAGCTCGTCTCTCACAGACACATCACTGTCGATGGCAAGGTCGTTGGTATTCCTTCTTATTCTGTAAAGCCCGGCCAGGTCGTTGGCGTTCGCGAGAAGTCTAAGTCTCTCGAGGTCATCGACAACGCACTCGCTGGTTTTAACCACAGCAAGTATCCTTGGCTGGAGTGGGACCAGAACAGCAAGAGCGGCAAGTACCTGCACATGCCTGAGCGCGCAGATATTCCTGAGAATATCAAGGAGCAGTTAATCGTTGAGTTGTACTCAAAACAATAAAAATCATTAAATTAATGGCGATATTAGCATTTCAAAAACCTGATAAAGTAGTGATGCTGGAGGCTAACGACCACTACGGAAAGTTTGAGTTCCGCCCGCTCGAGCCTGGCTTCGGTGTTACCATCGGCAACGCCCTGCGCCGCATCCTTCTTTCATCGCTTGAGGGTTTTGCCATCAACACGGTCCGCATCAGCGGCGTCGAGCATGAGTTCGCAACAGTCCCCGGTGTGAAGGAAGATGTCACCAACATCATTTTGAATCTCAAGCAAGTTCGATTCAAACAAGTAGTAGACGAATTCGAGAACGAGAAAGTTAGTATCACCGTAGAGGATTCCACTGAGTTCAAAGCTGGTGATATCGGTAAGTATCTGACTGGATTTGAAGTGTTAAACCCAGATTTGGTGATTTGTCATTTAGACTCCAAGGCATCGTTCCAGATTGACCTTACTATCAACAAGGGACGTGGTTATGTACCTGCTGACGAGAACCGTCAGTATTGCACGGATGTCAATGTACTTCCCATCGATTCTATCTACACCCCTATCCGCAATGTTCGCTACAGTGTTGAGCCTACTCGTGTCGAGCAGAAGACTGACTACGACAATCTCATCATTGAGGTGACAACGGACGGTTCCATACACCCGAAGGATGCCCTGAAGGAGGCCGCAAAGATTCTGATCTTCCACTTCATGCTCTTCTCTGACGAGAAGATCACTCTGGAGAACCCCGATACCGAGGGCAACCAGGAGTTTGATGAGGAAGTTCTCCACATGCGCCAGCTCCTCAAGACTAAGTTGACGGACCTGAACCTGAGTGTTCGTGCCCTTAACTGCTTGAAGGCTGCTGATGTCGAGACGCTGGCTGACTTGGTTCAGTATCAGAAGACCGACCTCTTAAAGTTCCGTAACTTCGGTAAGAAATCGCTCTCAGAGCTTGATGATTTGCTCGAGAGTCTGAATCTGTCGTTTGGAATGGACACATCAAAGTATAAACTGGATAAAGATTGAAATAAACAATGAGACACAATAAAAAGTTCAACCATCTGAGCCGTACTGCACCTCATCGGGCTGCTATGCTTGCCAACATGGCAACGAGCCTGATCATGCACAAAAGAATCACTACGACTCTCGCAAAGGCAAAGGCTCTGAAGAAATATGTAGAGCCCCTGATCACCCGTTCAAAGACAGACACTACGACTTCTCGTCGTGTTGTCTTCCGTTATCTTCAGAAGAGCTACGCTGTCAAGGAGCTCTTCGGTGAGGTAGCAGCACGTGTTGCTGACCGTCCCGGTGGCTACACACGTATCATCAAGTTGGGTGTTCGCCCGAGCGATGCTGCTTCTATGTGCTTCATCGAGCTCGTAGACTTCGATGAGAACATGGCCAAGAGCGCCAAGGGTGAGAAGAAGACTCGTCGTAGCCGTCGTTCTTCTAAGAAGGCTGAGACAGCTCCCGCTGCCGAGGCTCCCGCTACAGAAGCTACAGAGGCTCCTGCTGAGCCCGCTGCCGAGGCTCCCAAGGCTGAGGAAGCTCCTAAGGCTGAATAAATCCCAGTTCTATCATAAAAAATCTCCAATCCGCAAGGGTTGGAGATTTTTTTTGTCTGACTGTCAGAGGGGGATAAGAAGTAATTAATCCGTTTAAAGCTTCGATTACTTTCTGTCTTCCCTCTCTATCTGTTTAACAAGCCAGTCGCTGATGGTTCCCGTCTCCGATGAGAACGAGCAGGCGATGGCATAGACTTCGCGGCGGCCGAGCTGGTCGGTGGCGGGCTCCACACCGTATTGCTTCTCCCACTTTGTCACGTAGCCGTTGAGCGTCTGCTCCAGGGCATCGGCCTCCGTGTAGTTGGAGCCGTTGAAGTCAATCTCAAAGACAGGGTAGGGCTCCCACTTCGTCTCCAGGTTCTCTATCTTCAAGCCCTTGAACAAGTCCCGGCGGCCCTCAAAATAGTATTTGATGGTAGAGACCAACAGCGATTTGCCGAAGCGGCGGGGGCGGCTGAGAAAATAGACGCCCTCGCTCTTGGTCAGTTCATATACCAAGTCGGTCTTGTCAACATAGACAAAGCCGTTGCTTCTTAACTTTGCGAAGTCTTGTATGCCTATAGGATAGTTCATCGTCTGCTGCTTATGATTGATACTTGCAAATTTAGGAAATAATCAGCACAACACAAAGGAATACGCTTGAAAAAGAATTTATGCGAAGAACGTCATTGATGGCTCTGCCAGCAAGCTTGTATAGGTTCATCCTTTGTCATAAAGTTCATCTGCCATTTCATCAATCTGCGCTCTCAGGTCTTTCTGCCTTGCGTCCTTGTCCGCGATGGCTTTCTCCACCTCTGTGGCCAGTTCGTCCAACTGCTCCGGCAGCTCCCGTGGCACTGGTATCTGACTCAGATTCTCCCATATCAGCTGATATCCGTTTCTGATTCGAGGGCAGAACTCGGAGATGAGCCACCACCCAACGCGTGAATTCAGCAGTGCCAACAGGCGTCGGTCCTTGACGGAGAGAAAGAACATTGAATTGTTGCAAAAGATGGCATTGGACTGGTAGATGAAGCAAGGCTTTGTTTGGAAAGCTTGATACATGATTTTCGGCTCTGCAAACTTGTCGTAATAATCGCAGGCTCTCAGCTCCCACCAATAGTCTCCCTTGTCCGTACGGGCTTTTGCCTTCTCTTCAAACGGTTTCAGCCACTTCGCCACAGCGGGATAATGGCTGGCGAACCACAGCCACGCCTCCTCGTCGGAAGGCTTCTCGTCCGTCGTACCTTGCATCCCCCGACGGGTAAAGCCCTTGGGGATGAAGATGATATAGTGTGAAATCCTGGGTGCCGTGTAGGCCACGAGTCCGCTCCCACTGATAAACGGACGGATGACTTCACGGCTCGATACATCCTCGCCGATGAGATCGTCGTAAGTGGACTGGGAGATAAGGAAGGCTTTGGAAAGTCCCGTTAACAACCCCCTATAGCTTTCTTTGCCTACCGCCTCGCTCAATGTGGTATACTTCTTCGTGTCGTCATGGATTTCCGCCAACTTCTTGCAGCTCTCCCAGGACTGTGTATGCCAGATGCCATCGTCGAAAAGCTCACGGTCGTAGGCCTCGGCACTCTGCTCGATGTCGGCAGCCAGGTCATCGTCGTGTATCTCCTTGATATTGGAAACGATGAGCTGATCCTGTGGGGCACGCTTGCGCATATTGATGATGCAGGTGTAGGTGGTGGCGTCGGGGAACACCTGGTTGTCGCCGAAGTCCACCATGCTCTGCAAGTCGTTATCCAGGAACAGCCGTCGGAGCGGCTGACCGTACATCACCTTCTCCCATTTGTTGGGGATGATGAACGACAAGAAGCCGTCGGCTCGCAGCAGATGCAAGGCACGCTCCACAAACAGGGCGTAGACATCCGCACGCGCCACGGCTGTGGAGTAGGTCACAACCTTGTTGCCTTTCTCGTCCTGCCGCCGCATCTTGCTGTAGACGGCTGTCTCGTCCTTGAGGTCCTGCGTGTTGATGTAAGGAGGATTCCCGATGATGACGTCGAAGCCGAGGAATCGACCCTCTTCGTCGAGTACTTCCGGGAACTCTATCATCCACTCTAAGGAACGCTTCAGCACGATAGACTCGCGCTGCTGTTTCTCGTTGAGCTCTCTTCCGAAGAGGTCCTGCTCGATGGGTGGATTGAGTTGCCGCTTGATGGCCACTATCTTTGCCCGTATGTTTTTCTTGAGCTGCTTGGAATGACAGTTGATATAGTTTTTGACCAGCGCCTTGTAGCCGGCAATCATTTTCGTGAGTCCCTGTCCCGCCTTCACTTTTCTCCCCACGCAGACAGGCCGTCGCGAGGACAGCGAGTCGCCGCAGCGTATGTTGATGTCGATGTTCGGCAGCGTGCGCAATACTCTTCCCTCGTCGGTTGTGACATAGTATGCACTCTTGAGCAACTCTATCCACAGCCTCAGTTGGCATATCTCGACGCTCTTGGGGTTCAGGTCCACTCCGAAGAGACAGTTCTCGATGATGGTCTTCTTCTCCTCGAACATCGTCTTCTGCACGCGCTGGCTCTCCTTGTCCTTGGGGTTGTAGGCAAAGATTTCGCCGTCCTCATCCTTCATCACGAGCTCATCGTCCTCGATGGTGATATTCCACGCGTTGACGGGCTTGGGCTTTTCGCTATGGTCTTGCAGAATGCCCATCTCGCTCTTGAGGGCAATCATCGTGTTGAGGGCAGAGACGACAAAGTGGCCACTGCCCACAGCCGGGTCGCAGATGCGGATGGAGTTGACGATGCTGTTGGCTTCAGTGCGCGTCTCCCGGTCGAGTGGTTCCAGCCGGTCTTCTATCTCTTCCAGGTCATGGCAGTGCCAGCCTTTCCTCCGGTTGAACTGCTCCACCACGGCCTGGCGTATGACCGTGTCGCAGATATGCTGGGTGATGTAGCCCGGTGTGTAGATGGATCCGTCCTTGTAGCCATTGATTTTCTCGAAAATAAGGCCCAGCACGGAGGCATCGATGATGGTCTTGCTCTTCTCCGCTACCATCGCATTCGTCCGTCCAGTCTCGCCAAAGTCGAAGGCGTCGAGGAAGCGGAACAGATACTCCAATTCGTTGATCTGCCCGGTGAGGCGGTTGCCGTTGGCATCGGTAAGGATGGTTTTGGCAAACAAGTCCACTTTGCCGGTGCGAAGGCCACTGATGGAGAAATAATGCTGCTCCAGAGCAGAGACTTCAAAAAGACTACTGTTGAGATAGGGCACGTTGGCGAAATATTCCCGTGTATTCTCTTCCCTTTCCCGCTCGGGCTTGGCCAGCACTTCCCGGAAGAGGTCGTTGAGTACATCATAGTCGGGAAGCTTCTCAATGCTGAGAAACTTGTAGTCAGACGAACTGTTGAAGGCCACAAGCTGTGACTCAAGAAGCTTGAGGAACAGCACGCGGTTGACCCAAAGCAGTGTAAGCCCGATGGCACAGTCAAAGCGCTGCTGAGGGTCGGTGATGTCGTCGTAGTCAGACAGTTTGCTGTATGCCTGTTCCAAGAGAGAGTAATGCTGTCTGTCAGGGTCATCAAGGCGGCTGATGACCTTTTTCTTTTTCTCCGTGACTTCTTGCAGACCCATGATGTAAAGCAGCTCCTGGTAGAACTTGGCATTGAGCGTGTTGTGGTCTGACGAAAAGGTCAGGCGCATCAAGTGGACAGGCGACAGTATTTTGTAAGCGGCAATCAGCTTCGGCGAAATGCCCTTGGAGCCCTCCTTGAGCTCGTGCTTGAACGCTTGCAAGTTGAGATAGGTGCAGGTCATGCTGTCTTCCACCTGAGCTACCTCCGGGGCTATCAGCTCGTTGTAGATGTACTCGGTACGGTCACTTCGGTTGTCGTCGGCCTCCAGCACCGTTTTTACCAATTTCTTATTCTTGGCGAATAGACGATAGAACAGGCTCTTTTCGAAGATAAAGAACTGATGGCAGTCAGTGATGACAAGATGCTTGATGTCGTGATTGCCGTTCTTTACTTCCTCACGCAAGTAGTAGAGCACCAACTCATACAAAGCTTTCTTGCGGAAGCTGTCTGTAGAAATCATGTCAGGGCGTCCCGGCCCTTTGAACTCAAAGAGCACGACAGGCCGTCTGCCATCTTCTCCCTCGCTGTAGATGGCCATGTCCGTCTTGCAGTAGGTGTTGACCATGCACCCTTCCTTAGCATAATAGGTGCGGTTGAGGAACTGCATGATGAGGTTCTTGTTGTATTCCTCGCTTTCCTCGGGCTTGATGCGGTCGGCAAGCGTACGCATCTCTTCCAAAAAGGTGGAGATGGCTTCCTTGCTGACGGGCAGGGTCATATAGCCTTTCAATAATGACTGTTTCGGGGTAAGGATTCTTTTAGGCATTATGTTATTGTGTATGAGCTTATTTGTGTGTACTATGAATTTGCCTCACCATCCAGTCGCTGATGGTTCCCGTCTCCGATGAGAACGAGCAGGCGATGGTATAGACTTCGCGGCTGTCGTGGGCGTAAGGTTCGGCATAACCACGGTCGGCAATCTGTGCCATGCCCTCAGCGGCTGGGCGGTCGAGCTTGTACTCGAAGATGTAGACATAGTGCGGGGTCTCTATCACGCAATCGGCACGGCCCTTCGACGTTGCCTTCTCGTGGTAGACGGTGTTGCGGGTGCTGCCAATGAGGCGCATGATGAGGTAGACGGTGTACTGGAACTGTCGCTCATGGCTCCGCTCACCATTGCTCTCCCTCACCGAGTAGGGGATGCTGGCCAAAAAGTCGTTCAGCAGGTCGCGGAAGTCCTCCGGCTTGCCATGGTGCAAGGCTTTCTTCAGCTTTGTGGCCCAGTTGCTGGGCTGCGTGGGTGTATGGAAATAGCCGGATGCAAGGAGCGCTAAGAAGCCAGATGCTACCTCGTGGTTGGGGAAGTCGAGCTTGTATTCCTCATCCTCGCGGTTGTAGCCTTTGATGGTGAGGTAGCCGCTTTGATAAATCATCGGTACGGGGGCTTCCACGGTGGCACGGTAGTCCACGAACTCCTGCGCCTCATAGCTGTGGTCGATGATGTCCTGGATGTTCTCATCGCTGTGGCTGAGCAGCCGCATCAGGTAAGTCGGGGTGCCGGAAGCAAACCAGTAGTCACGCAAATCCTCATCTGCAAAGGCATTCAGCAAAGAGAACGGATTATAGATATCGGTCATCCCTTTACTGAAATGATAGCCGTCATATCGCTGTCTCAACTGTGACTTGGCCTCTTCAACAGTGAGTGAGGAAGCTTTGGCAAATTCTTTTATTGAGGAAGCAAAAATATTGTCTAACTCTTCTCTGCTGATGCCGCAGATGGCATCAAAGCGCGGATTCATACTAATATCTCTTGCATTGTTGAATCCCGAGAACACACTCACCTGCGCAAACTTGGTGACACCCGTGAGGAACACGAAGCGCAGGTCGGCGTCAGCGAGCTTGAAAACAGAATAGAATGCCTTGAGTGTCTCACGATGGCGTTCTTCAAGGAGTTGCTCATTGCCGTCGATGACCGTTTTCTGTCCCGTGTCCATGACGTCGAGCATCGGCTTGTCGTATTCGTCGACGAGCACCACGCAGGTCTTCCCCGTCTGTTCATGGGCCTGGTGCAGCACGTCGGCGAAGCGGCGGCCGAGCTGGTCGGTAGCGGGCTCCACACCGTATTGCTTCTCCCACTTTGTCACGTAGCCGTTGAGCGTCTGCTCCAGGGCATCGGCCTCCGTGTAGTTGGAGCCGTTGAAGTCAATCTCAAAGACAGGGTAGGGCTCCCACTTCGTCTCCAGGTTCTCTATCTTCAAGCCCTTGAACAAGTCCCGGCGGCCCTCAAAATAGTATTTGATGGTAGAGACCAACAGCGATTTGCCGAAGCGGCGGGGGCGGCTGAGAAAATAGACGCCCTCGCTCTTGGTCAGTTCATATACCAAGTCGGTCTTGTCAACATAGACAAAGCCGTTGCTTCTTAACTTTGCGAAGTCTTGTATGCCTATAGGATAATTCATCGTCTGCTGCTTATGATTGATACTTGCAAATTTAGGAAATAATCAGCAGAGTGCAAAGGAAAAAGGCTTAAAAAACGTGCTCCGAAGGCTTGTAGGTGCTAAAGCGTTTAAGCTACCTTCTATTAGGTTGTCTGATAGGCGTATAGTGATTCGAATCAGGGTGGGCTTGGTGTGTTAGACTTGGGCGTTTTATTTGATTCGTCGTTTTTTAACGTTATTCTACATTTGTCGGTCACAAATGTTACCACAGTCTAAGAAAATTTTATTTCATTCAGAAGAAAAGATAGATTATAGTTGTTGGGTATTGATATTTTCGCTAACTTTGGCGCAAACTAATACAGAAACAATATGAAATCCAAATTGAATTTGTTGTGGACGGTCCTTTTCTGGGGCAGCATCTGGGGTATTGCAGAGGCTTCTATGGGTTGGGTGCTTCATGCCGCCCAAATTCATCATGGCACTTCCAATATTCTTTTCGCTTTTGGTATCGCCTGTATGTTTGCCGCTGCTACGCGCTCCGGTAAAGGCGCCATGGCTGTGATGCTCACGGCTGTTGTCGCTTCTGCCATCAAGTTCGTTGACTTCTTCCTTCCCGGTTCACCGCAGAGTGTTCTCCATCCTGCGCTTTATATCCTTTTGGAAGGCGCCATGACAGCTATCATCAGTCAAATCTTCTCCATCCAGCCGCGCCAGGAGACGCATCCGACGTTGTCGCTCCTTGAAGCCCGTCTTGCTTTTCCCGCTTTGGCTGTGGCCTTGGTCCTCACCCTTGCTGTTGGATAAAGGTGGAAGACAATGGTTGACTCTGCGTCTCCTCCCCTCTTTGACGTGACGGGTGGCATCCTTGCAGGAGGCCATAGCAGTCGGTTCGGAAGCAACAAAGCCTTGTTCTCGCCCGACGGCGAGACACTGATTTCGCGGGCTGCGCGTCTGCTCCGTCCGCTCTGCCGTCAGGTGCTCGTCAGTGCCAGTCATGCTAATGCTGGGGCCTATGCCTTCTTGGACTTGGATATTGTAGAGGACCTGCACAGCGACTGCGGACCACTGGGAGGATTGGAGGCAATGCTCAATCGTTGCACGACCCCTTGGCTGCTCGTCCTCACATGCGACATGCCCTATGTAAACAGCGAATCACTCCAAACGATGATCGGCCATGCACGGCTGTCTGATACGCTTGACGACAGTCTTCCCCGCGCCTTTGCCTGGCAGCGGGAGTCCGACGGGAGCCTCTCTCCCTTCCCGTTGCTCATCAAGCGAAGCGTGTTGCCACAGTTGCGCGAGCAGATGCATCATGAACACTTTGGCGTGAAAGCTTTTCTTCGCACGGTGGACACCTATTATATAAAGACTGATTCCGAAGAGCTGCTCCGCAATGTCAACCGTCCTGAAGACTGGATTCCGAACAATAGCTAAGCAACCGACCGGAAAACCGGAAAGAACCGGTCACGAAGTAATAAGAATCTAAACATAAACAGATAAATGCGACAATCTAATTTCAAACTCAAGGGCACACCCACCCAGGCACTGTTGGGCGCTACCATCGGCTTCTTCTTCGGTGTGATGGCCATCTCCCTCTTTGGTCCAACAAGTACGACGCTCGGTGCCGCTATGGGCTTGGGCGCTACACAGCTGGGCCTGCTCGTCTCGGTACCTTCCCTGACGGGTTCTCTGCTGCGCATCCCCTTCGGTGCCATGGTCGACAGCAATGGTGGCCGCCGAGGCTTCCTCTTCCTGCTCGCCGCCGCCGTCGTGGGACTGGGTGCGCTGAGCGTCCTCTTCACCCTCTACCCTGTAGAGAATCCCGGTAGCATGAAGGGCCTCTATCCCGTGGTGCTCCTCCTCGGCTGTCTGGCCGGCTGCGGCATCGCCACCTTCTCCGTGGGTGCCTCACAGTCCAACTACTGGTTTGCCAAGAACCGCCAGGGCTATGCCTCTGGCATCTATGGCGGACTCGGCACCACTTCCGCGGGCATCCTCGCCTTCGCCCTCCCGCTGCTGCTCCATCAGTTTGGCTTCACGGCAGCTTATTATATTCTGACGGGTGTCATGCTCGTAGGACTCCTTTTATATATATGGCTCGGTGCCAATCCCCCTTACTTCCAGTTTCTCAAAGCCGGGAAGTCTGAGGAGATTGCCCGCGACAACGCGCTGGCCTGTGGGCAGGAGCTCTTCCCCAAGGGCAATGCCGCGACAAGTCTGAAGATTTCCGCCAAGATACCGCAGACGTGGATGCTCGTACTCTGTTATTTCACCACCTTCGGCGGCTTCATGGCACTGACGGCATGGTTCCCCACATTCTGGAAGAAAGGCATGGGCCTTGACCCGATGCTCGCGGGTGGCCTCACCGCTGTGTTCTCCATCCTTGCCGCATTGCTGCGCGTGCCCGGTGGCAAGCTCTCCGACCGCATCGGCGGCGAGAAGGTCTCCATGGGAGCCCTCGCCCTCCTGGCGGTTGCCGGCGTGCTGATGAACATTCCGATGGGGTGGGGCGGTCTCTTCCTCGTCAGCCTGCTCATCTCCGTGGCCTTCGGCTTCAACAATGGCGCCACGATGAAGCTCGTCCCCGTCTATGTCAGCGAGGGTGTGGGCGGTGCCAACGGCTGGGTAGGCGGTCTCGGGGCCTTTGGCGGTTTCGTCTTTCCACCACTCATGGGCCGGCTTGTCGATCTCTCTCCCGAGTATGGCTACGGCCTGGGCTTCCTGCTCTTCACAGGCTTTGCCCTCGTCGTCATGGTTATCAACTACTTTGGCATGATGCGCAAGAAACATTGATGTGACTTGATTTTTAGGCTATGAACACGATATTCAACCAACTCAAATACTTCATCAACCGCAAGAACGTGACCAACGAGGAGTGGGAGCATTTCTACCGTACCCGCTGGGCCCACGACAAGGAGGTGCGCTCCACCCACGGTGTCAACTGCACCGGTTCCTGTTCGTGGCGCATCTTCGTCAAGAAGGGCATCGTCACGTGGGAGATGCAGCAGACCGATTACCCTTCTACGCGGCCCGGTCTGCCCAACCATGAGCCGCGCGGCTGTCCCCGCGGCGCCAGCTACAGCTGGTATCTCTACAACTCCGGCCGCGTGAAGCATCCGATGATTCGCAAGGAACTCCTCGACCTCTGGGAGACGGCTTTGGCAGCCCATCCCGACCCCGTCGAGGCCTGGGCCTCCATCGTCGAGGACGCCAACAAGCGCAAACGCTATAAGCAGGTGCGCGGCCTCGGCGGCTTCGTGCGCCTCGACTGGCCGACAGCACTGAAGATCATGGCGGCCAGCAACATCTACACCATCAAGAAGTTCGGTCCCGACCGTCTCGTCGGCTTCACGCCAATCCCCGCCTTCTCCATGCTCAGCTATGCCTCCGGCACCCGCTACCTCAGTCTGCTTGGTGGCGCTTGTCTGAGCTTCTACGACTTCTATTGCGACCTGCCGCCGTCGTCGCCACAGACCTGGGGCGAGCAGACCGACGTCCCCGAGAGTGCCGACTGGTACAACTCCTCCTTCCTCCTGCTCTGGGGCAGCAACGTGCCGACGACGCGCACACCCGACTCGCCCTTCTATACCCAGGTGCGCTACAAAGGTACCCAGGTCGCCGTCGTCTCTCCCGACTACAGCGACGCCTCGAAGTTCGCCGACGTGTGGATGGCGCCCAAGCAGGGCACCGACTCCGCCTTGGGCATGGCTATGGGCCATGTCATCCTCAAGGAGTTCTATCACGACCGTACCGTGCCTTATTTCGACGACTACGTGCGCAGGTTCACCGACCTTCCCTTCCTCGTCAAGCTTGAGGATACCGGTGACGGACGCTATGCCGCCGGCATGCTCCTGCGCGCCGCCGACCTCAAGGACAACTTCGGCGTGAAGCAGAAAGCCGAGTGGTACCCCATCACCATCGATGATCCCTCCGGCGAGCTCGTCACACCCAACGGCAGCATCGGCAGCCGATGGAACGACGAGGGGCGCTGGAACCTCAAATGCGAGGACGTGCGCACGGGCAAGCCTTTCACGCCACGCCTCTCCCTCCTCGACCATCGCGACGACGTCGTGACGCTCCTCGACCCCTATTTCGGTGGTGCCGACTATAAGAATCCCCATTTCGCCGCTACGCGTCATGCCGACATCATCGAGCACAAGGTGCCCGTCATCCATGTCGAGACCAAAGACGGTGTGGTGTGCTGTGCCAATGTCTTCGACCTCCTCATGGCCCATTATGGCATCGACCGTGGTCTGGGCGACGTCAACTGCGCTACGAGCTACGACGATGACCTGCCCTACACCCCGAAGTGGCAGGAGCAGATTACGGGAGTCTCGGCCGACAAGGTCATCCGGACGGCCCGCTCCTTTGCCGCCACAGCCGAGAAGACATGCGGCAAGAGCATGATTATCATCGGTGCCGGTGTCAACCAGTGGTACAACACCGATATGACCTACCGTGCCGCCATCAACATGCTCATGCTCTGCGGCACGCTCGGTGTCAATGGTGGTGGCTGGAGCCATTATGTCGGTCAGGAGAAGGTGCGCCCGCAAGCTGGCTGGGCACAGATGGCCTTCGCCCTGGACTGGCACCGCCCGCCCCGCCACATGAACACCGTGAGCTATATCTACGAGCATGCCGACCAGTGGCGCTACGAGAAGGTCACCGTTGACGAGCAGCTGTCGCCCCTGGCCCATAAGGAGCCGTGGAAAGGCCTGACGCTCCTCGACTGCAACATCAAGAGTCAGCGCATGGGCTGGCTGCCCTCCTCACCGGAGTTCAACCGCAACTCCCTCGACCTCTGCCGCGAGGCTGCCAAAGCCGGGATGAGTGAGAAGGACTATGTCTGTCAGCAGCTCCACGAGGGTAAGCTGTCATTGGCTGCCGAGGACCTCGATGCCCGTGAGAACAGTCCGAAGGTGCTCTTCATCTGGCGCGCCAACCTCATCGGCTGTTCGGCCAAAGGCATGGAGTTCTTCATGAAGCATCTCCTCGGCGCACAGAACAATGTGCTCGGACAGAACCTTGAAGAGTGTGGACAGCCGTTGCCGAAATATGAGAAATGGCATTCCGAGGACACCGTCGGCAAGCTCGACCTCGTGGTCAACATCGACTACCGCATGACGCAGTCGAGCATCTTCGCCGACCTCGTCCTGCCCGCCGCCACCTGGTATGAGAAGGAGGACATTTCGTCCACCGACATGCACCCCTTCCTCCATCCCTTCAGCAAGGCCGTTGACCCCGTGTGGGAGAGCCGCACCGACTGGGATATCTTCCGCGAGCTCTCGAAGGTCTTCTCCGACATGGCTGTCGGACATCTCGGCCACGAGAAGGATGTCGTCTATGGACCGTTGGCCCACGACAGCGCCGGGGAAATCAGCGAGCCCCTCGTCGCCAGCGACTGGAAGGAGACGGGCGAGATGCCCGACCCCGGAAAGAACATGGGCAACCTCGCCGTCGTCACACGCGACTATCCCGACATCTACCGCCAGTTCACGACCGTCGGTCCTCTTATCCGCGACAAGGGCATTGGCGGCAAGGGCATCGGCTGGTCGGCTCGTCCCGAGTACGACGAGCTGAAAGCCATGAACGGTGTGGAGCGCGAGGAAGGCGTCAGCCAGGGTATGCCGCTCATCAAGGAGGCCACGCAGGCCTGCGATGCTGTCCTCACCCTCGACCCCACGAGTAACGGCGATGCCGCCTATCGTGCGTGGAAAGCCTTGGAGAAGAGCGTCGGACTGCCGTTGGCAGAACCGCTGACGGCGGACTTCGGCAAGACGAAATACACGTATAAGGACTTGGTCGTCCAACCGCGTCTGTCCATGCCTACCCCTATCTGGTCGGGCATCAACAACAAGACCACGGAATATACGGCCAACTACACCAATATCCACTACCTCATCCCGTGGCGCACGGTGACGGGCCGCCAGAGCTTCTACCAGGATCATCCCTGGATGCAGGCCTTCGGCGAGAACCTCGTCTGCTACAAGCCGCCATTGGCCAAGAAGGAAATCAACAACCTCAAGGAGCGGCTGCATCTCAGCGACGACACCCTGGCGCTGAACCTCCTCACGCCGCACAACAAGTGGACCATCCACTCCTCGTGGAACGATAACCTGCTCATGCTCACCCTCGGTCGCGGCGGCCCCGTCATCTGGATGAGTGAGACCGACGCCGCCAAGCTTAGCATCAGCGACAACGACTGGGTGGAGGTCATCAACGACAACGGGTCGGCCATGGCGCGGGCCTGCGTCAGCCAGCGCATCCCCGAGGGCGCTCTCTATATGTATCACAACCAGGGACGCACCGTCAACGTGCCCCTCAGTCCCCTCACGGGCAACCGTGGCGGCATCCACAACTCCATCTCGCGCTTGTGCCCCAAGCCCACGCATATGATAGGCGGCTACGCACAGCTGTCCTACAGCCTGAACTACTATGGCACGATAGGCGCCAACCGCGACGAGTATGTATTGCTGAGAAAGGTGGACAACGTAAATTGGGAATAAGATGAAGATCAAGACACAAATAGCAATGGTCCTCAACCTGGACAAGTGCATCGGCTGCCACACCTGCTCGGTGACCTGCAAGAACGTATGGACATCGCGTAAGGGTATGGAGTATGTCTGGTGGAACAATGTGGAGACCAAGCCCGGCCCGGGCTATCCCAAGACATGGGAGAACCAGGACAAATATCGTGGCGGATGGGTGAAGACGAAGAACGGCGGTACGGAGCTGCGCCTCGGCAACCGGCCGAAGGTGATGTCACAGCTCTTCTCCAACCCCTATCTGCCACAGGTCGACGACTATTACGAGCCTTTCACCTTCGACTTCTCCTCGCTGAAAGGCAGGCGACGGCTGAAGACACCGCCCTCGGCCCGTCCCTTCTCCATGATTACGGGCAAGCAGATGGACAAGATCAAGGACGGTCCAAACTGGGAGGACGACCTCGCCGGAACTTTTGATGAGCGCAAGAGCGACCCGAACCTCAAGGACATCGACACCGCGGGCTTCGAGGCCTTCGAGCGCACGTTCATGTTCTATGTGCCGCGCCTCTGCGAGCACTGCCTCCACCCGGCCTGCATCCCGAGCTGTCCCTCCGGTGCCATCTACAAGCGCAAGGACGGTGTGGTACTCATCAACCAGGACCGTTGCCGCGGATGGCGTCAGTGCATATCGGCGTGCCCGTACAAGAAGATATACTTCAACTATGAGCGGATGAAGAGCGAGAAATGCGTGTTCTGCTATCCCCGTCTGGAGGACGGCCAGCCCACGGTGTGCAGCGAGACCTGTGTGGGTCGCATGCGCTATCTCGGCGTCATCCTCTACGATGCCGACAAGACCGACGCCTATGCCGCCGCCGACGAGCGTGACCTCGTGGCCAAGCAACGTGAGATGATTCTCGACCCCAACGACCCCGCCGTCATCGCCGAGGCCGAGCGTCAGGGTGTGAGCCACAACTGGATAGTAGCTGCGCAGAAGAGTCCGGCCTATAAGCTCATGAAGGAGTGGGCCATCGCCTTCCCCCTCCATCCCGAATACCGTACGCTGCCCATGGTGTGGTATGTCCCGGCCATGAGCCCGAAGAAAGAGGAGCTGGCCAAGAAGGAGCAGAACCCTGATGCCGGCACCGACGAGATGGACTATTTCGCCAAAGTCGACGAGATGCGCATTCCGGCACAGTACTTCGCCAACCTGCTCACAGCCGGTGACGTGCAGCCCATCCGCGAGGCCCTTGCCAAGCTTGTTGCCCTGCGTGAGTATATGCGGCGGAAGACCGTCGATGGACAGGAACAGCCCGCTGTGCATGAGGACTTAGGACTGACGGCAGCTCAGTACGACGACATGTACCGGTTACTCGCCATTGCCAACTACGAGGACCGCTTCGTCATCCCCTCATCGCCTAAACAGCAGGGAAGTCATCATTTCGACGAGCGCACGGGCCTCGGCTTCGACGACGAGGAAGCGAACTTCGTCGAGGGCTGTAAGCGTTGCAATCTCTTCGGTGGTAAGTAAAGATGGGTATTAATGACCACTGGAATGAATAATAACGACAGCGACCATGATTCAAACTTATAACATTCTTTCCCTCCTTCTCGACTATCCCACTGCCAAGCTCTGGGACAGCCGTGCCGACATCCTGCCCGCGCTCCGTGCGGAGGGTGTCCTCAGCGAGGCCTTGCTCAGTAAAGTGGAGACCTTCTTGGGCTATGTGGCGTCCTTTGCTGACGCCCGTAGCTGGCAGGCGGCCTACAGCGACCTCTTCGACACCCAGACGAAGACCAACCTCTATCTCTTCGACATGGTCTATGGCACGAGCCGCGACCGCGGACAGGCCATGGTCGATCTGAAGGAGGAATATCTCAAGGCCGGACTCATGCCCGCCGAGGATGAGCTCCCCGACTATCTGCCGATGTACTTGCAGTATGTCGCCAACATGGACGACCTCGCTCAGGCGCGGGCCGCCATTGACGACATCCGTGGCGTGCTCACAAAGATGGACGACCGCTTCGCCAAGGAGCAGCATCCCTACGAGCCACTCATCGCGCTCTTGAAGGAATCATAAAATCTCACGGCTATGCACACTTTCCTATTCCAATATCTCCCCTACATCGCCGGTGCTCTCTTCGTCTGCGGCGTGACCTATCGCATCGCGGCCCAGGGCAAGACCGTGCAGGCTTACTCCACGCAGTTTCTGAGCAACGACCTCATGCTCAAGTGGGGCAGCAATCTCTTCCATGTGGGTATCATCATGGTATTCTTCGGCCATATTTTCGGTCTCCTCGCACCGGAATGGTCCTACGACTGGCTCATCACCAACGAGCAGAAACGGCAGCTCGCCATTGTCATGGGCTCCGGCGCCGGACTCATCACCCTCGTGGGCATCAGCCTGCTGACGCTGCGCCGCTTCACCAACCGCAATGTCGTGGCCAACAGTCATTTCGGCGACTACCTCTTCGTGGTGCTCATCTTCCTGCAGATTGTCACAGGACTCTTAGGCACTGTGGAGACCGTCAACAGCGACCTCGAGCACTATATGAACCTCGACCGCTGGGCTCAGGGCCTCTTCACCTTCCTCCCCGAGGCTCCCGACTTCATTGTCCACGCCTCGCTGCCGCACAAGATTCATATCCTCTTGGGCTTCCTGCTCGTCATCATCTTCCCCTTCACCAAGTTGATGCATATGGTGGCCCTGCCCGTGAGATACCTCATCGACTATCTAAAGGGGTGGAGAAGAAGGTAGAGCCGCCCTGCGTTGTGTTCAACGAGTTATAACTCGTTGCCCCCCCTGCCTCCCTGCCATTGATTATCATTTAAATAAAAAACAGAACTATGTTATTATTAGCTGCCGCCGTAGCGACCCTACCGTTGACGGCCAAGCCACTCACCGACACCACCCAAGTCTTCCACTTGGGCGAGGTGACGGTCTTCGAACATCAGGATAACTTTAAGACGAACCAGGTCAGCTCCGACTTCATCAAGTCGGCCGATATGCAGCGCGTCTCCGAAGCCCTCAACTGGGTGCCCGGACTCATCGTCCAGGAGACGGGCGGGCGCAGCGAGGCCGGCTTCATGCTCCGAGGCATCAGTAGTGCCGACGTACCTATCTACATCGACGGTGTGCCGATGACGGCGCCCTACGATGGTACCGTCGATCTCTACCGTCTCCCCGCGGGGATGCTGAGCAAGATAGATGTCAGCAAGTCGGCCAGCTCCCTCCTCTTGGGTGGCAACACCTTGGGACCGTCTATTAACCTCGTCTCGCGACAGCCGATGAAACCACTGGAGCTGCATTTCGACGTGAACACGCTCTGGCACAGTAACCTCAACATTGGAGGACGCTGGGGCAAGTGGTTCGCACAGGTTGATCTGGGCTACAGCAATGTCGGCAACTTCCGCCTGCCTCACAGCTATCCCACGACATCGCCCTATCTCGACGGCCACAAGCGCCTCAACTCCAAGTCGCGTGACTTCAACCTCAACGCCAAGGTAGGCTACGTGCCCAATGCCACCGACGAGTATGTCGTGGGCTATACCCTCGTGCGCGCTGAGAAGCACATCCCCCCGTATCTCGGTGAGAACGGCAAGGCACAGTTCCGCATCTATCCCGACTGGGACAAGGACGAGGTCTACTTCCATTCCACCACGCGTGTGGCACCCAAGCTGACGCTGAAGAGTCGCCTGTGGTACGACACGTTCAAGAACACACTCGACTCCTACGACGACTTCACCTATTCCACGCAGAAGGGCAAGCAGGGGTGGACAAGCATCTACGACGACTATGCCCTGGGTGCCAATGCCAACCTCGTGTGGGCAACAGCCGACAACAACGACCTGAAGTTTGGTGGTAATTATAAGTACGATGTCCACCGCTCCCACAATGTCGGTGAGCCCGTGGCCCATATCAGCGAAGGCATCTACTCCTTTGTCGTCGAGGATGAGGCGCGTCTCAACCGCCAGCTCTCCGTCACGGCTTCCGTGGGATGGTTCGGCCGGACAGGCTATAAGGTGGAAGAATACAACAGTAAGACAGGCATCACTGAGCAGCCCAACTCCCACGACAGCAACATCAACGCCCTTGCCGCCCTCGACTATCATCCTTCTGCCGACCAGCACCTTCGCTTCACGATGAGCCGCTCCTCGCTCTTCGCCCGTATGAAGGACAGATATTCCTACAAGCTCGGCAAGGCTATCCCCAATCCTGACTTAGGCACGCAGAATGCCATCAACCTCGACCTCGCCTACGAGGGCCGGTGGAACAACCTCACCTGGCAGGCTGGTGCTTTCTACAACTTCATCAACGACATCATCCAGGAGGTCACGGGGGTTGACGCCAGCGACCCGAAGATCTACCAGTTGCAGAACCGCGGCAAGGCACAGTACCGTGGTTTCGAGGTCGGCGCAGGCTATGAGCTGCCCTGGCTGACGGCCAATGCCAACTACAGCTTTGTCGACCAGAAGAACATGGACAATAAGGACTTGAAGTTCCTCTACAGTCCTAAGAGCAAGTTCACTGCTTTCCTGGAGCTCCGTCCCATCTGGCAGCTGCGTCTACAGGGCCGTCTGATTGCTCAGAGCAAGGCCTACTCCTCTTCCGACGGCAGCACCAGCACGGCAGGCTTCGCCACCATCGACGCCAGCCTCGCCCGCAAGGTATGGAAGACCGACCTGAAGGTAGGCGTCCTCAATCTCGCCGACCGCGTCTATGAGTACACCGAGGGATACCCCATGCGCGGACGCACCTGGTACGCCAGTGTCTCCTTTGACCTATAATATTCCCTGTCCAACGTAAAGACCGTATGAACTTTACGTTGGACGGCGTTTTAAAAGTGAATATTGGGAAACTAAAGAAAAACTAAACTGATAAGTTGCATAATTCAAATATAATGATTATTTTTGCAGTAGATATAGAGTCGTAATACTATATGGAGTTTGTACAAGTTTTATCAGGTTATGACCATTTATGGGCAGTTAAAAGCCCGGACAAGGAGGTTGACGAACTTACCGATTTCCTTATGAGGATGAAGTCGCCTGACTATCTCCTTGATTTCTTCATGGACAACTTAGAGGACTTGCAATCGAACTTCCATATTGAACTCATTGGAGATGCAATTGACGATACTATTGAGGACGCATTGGAATTGCAGCGTGAAATAATGACTTTTCCAGAAACGGAGCATCTGGATGAGATGTTCGTTCCTTTAGGAGGCAGTGATTTAACCATTCAGATGCTCACTCGTGAAAAGGCGAGAAATTGGGATCGGCCAAGGCATGCGAGTTGGGTGAGAATATATGCTATTCGGCTTGAGCCAAATGTATTTATAGTAACAGGTGGCGCTATCAAATTGACGAGAGCAATGCAAGATCGCCCTCACACGCAACAGCAGCTTGACAATCTCAATGCCTGTCGCGACTATTTGATGAAGAATGGAGTCTTTGACCAAGATAGTTTTATTGATTATAAAGAGGAGGATTAGATATGGAGACGAAAGGCATAAAGTTCTTGAAAGAACATCAAAGCAAGACGAAATCCCAGTTTGAGGCTAATGCGCAATGGGAAAGGGAAAACGAAATATGGCTTAGGTGGTCACGAAATGTGGCTACCGCTATCATTAATTACATGCAGCAGAACCATCTGACACGTGCTAACATCGCAGAGAAGTTAGGGGTCTCACCGCAATATGTGAGCAAAATCCTTTCAGGAACGGTGAACTTCTCTTTTAAGACTGTTGCAGAGATTGAAACAAAGCTTGGGATTGAGAGCCATGCTTATGCTTAACATCTAAAGCCACAGACACAAGAGAATAAGCTTTAAGCAATCATGAATTAATCGTTTGGTTTATAGGTAATCCTCAATACCGGCTTAAAGATGTCTGATGGTAAACGATAGAAAACTATGAAGATTACTATTTTCACCGGTCCGCGTGGTGCCGGAAAGTCCACGCGCTTCATCCATGAATATTGCAGTCATGGCGATGGACTCTGCTTCTTTTCTTTGAAGCGGTTTGGTGCCGACGGCAAGGTTTGTGCCTACGACCTCTTGCTCTATCCCAAGGACGAGACGCTGCCTTTCTTTGAGAAAGATCCGGAGGTGGAGATGGAGACGGCGTCGAAGGAGACGTTGGCCGTGAAGGACCTCACGGGCGAGCTAATGCACAGCTGCAGCTACTTCGTCCATAAGTCGGCTTTCGACAAGGCACTGGAATACTATAAGGAGCATCCCGAGGCCAAGGAGATATGGATTGACGAGATAGGGCGTATCGAAATCGCTGGCCAGGGCTTCCGTGAGTTGCTCATGACGGCTATTGCTGACGGCAAGGACCTTTACTTTGTCGCGCGCAACAACTTCATCCAGCGTCTTCTCCCCCTCCTGCCCGCTGATGCCGACATCGAGATGGTGGATGTGGAGGAAAAGAGCCACAGTTAGAAGGATCAGCAACGCTGCCATCGATGAGCGTTAATATTATTTCTCTTTAACTTAGTCAGCCATTTGCTTCACCAGCCAGTCGCTGATGGTTCCCGTCTCTGATGAGAACGAGCAGGCGATGGCATAGACTTCGCGGCGGCCGTGGACGTAAGGTTCGGCATAGCCACGGTCGGCAATCTGTGTCATGCCCTCAGCGGCCGGGCGGTCGAGCTTGTACTCGAAGATGTAGACATAGCGCGGGGTCTCTATCACGCAGTCGGCACGGCCCTTCGACGTTGCCTTCTCATGGTAGACGGTGTTGCGGGTGCTGCCAATGAGGCGCATGATGAGGTAGACGGTGTACTGGAACTGTCGCTCATGGCTCCGCTCACCATTGCTCTCCCTCACCGAGTAGGGGATGCTGGCCAAAAAGTCGTTCAGCAGGTCGCGGAAGTCCTCCGGCTTGCCATGGTGCAAGGCTTTCTTCAGCTTTGTGGCCCAGTTGCTGGGCTGCGTGGGTGTATGGAAATAGCCGGATGCAAGGAGCGCTAAGAAGCCAGATGCTACCTCGTGGTTGGGGAAGTCGAGCTTGTATTCCTCATCCTCGCGGTTGTAGCCTTTGATGGTGAGGTAGCCGCTTTGATAAATCATCGGTACGGGGGCTTCCACGGTGGCACGGTAGTCCACGAACTCCTGCGCCTCATAGCTGTGGTCGATGATGTCCTGGATGTTCTCATCGCTGTGGCTGAGCAGCCGCATCAGGTAGGTCGGGGTGCCGGAAGCAAACCAGTAATCCCTTGCGTCCTCACTTTTAAAGGTATTCAACAGAGAGAACGGATTATAGATATCGGTCATCCCTTTACTGAAATGATAGCCGTCATACCTTTGTTTTAACTGTGATTTAGCCTCTTCAACAGTGATATCGTTTGCTTCTGCAAAATCTTTGACAGACGGTGCGAAGATAGTGTCCAATTCTTCCGTAGTGATGCCGCAAATGGCATCGAAGCGTGGGAGCATGCTGATGTCCTGTGCATTGTTGAATCCTGAGAACACACTCACCTGCGCAAACTTGGTGACACCCGTGAGGAACACGAAGCGCAGGTCGGCGTCAGCGAGCTTGAAAACAGAATAGAATGCCTTGAGTGTCTCACGATGGCGTTCTTCAAGGAGTTGCTCATTGCCGTCGATGACCGTTTTCTGTCCCGTGTCCATGACGTCGAGCATCGGCTTGTCGTATTCGTCGACGAGCACCACGCAGGTCTTCCCCGTCTGTTCATGGGCCTGGTGCAGCACGTCGGCGAAGCGGCGGCCGAGCTGGTCGGTAGCGGGCTCCACACCGTATTGCTTCTCCCACTTTGTCACGTAGCCGTTGAGCGTCTGCTCCAGGGCATCGGCCTCCGTGTAGTTGGAGCCGTTGAAGTCAATCTCAAAGACAGGGTAGGGCTCCCACTTCGTCTCCAGGTTCTCTATCTTCAAGCCCTTGAACAAGTCCCGGCGGCCCTCAAAATAGTATTTGATGGTAGAGACCAACAGCGATTTGCCGAAGCGGCGGGGGCGGCTGAGAAAATAGACGCCCTCGCTCTTGGTCAGTTCATATACCAAGTCGGTCTTGTCAACATAGACAAAGCCGTTGCTTCTTAACTTTGCGAAGTCTTGTATGCCTATAGGATAATTCATCGTCTGCTGCTTATGATTGATACTTGCAAATTTAGGAAATAATCAGCAGAGTGCAAAGAAAAAAGGCTGAAAAGTCATGCCTAAAAGCTGGAGGGTGAAAAGTGTCATCCAATTCCGCGGGTGCGCTGAATCGGGCGTTTTATGGATGGGGCTATAAAATATGTTGCAAGAAGCGCCTTGTCATGAAGATTTTTATTATTTTTGCAAGAAAATCATTCATAACAGTGGTGGAAAGGCTAATACAGTGGTTCCGCCTTAATACTAAAAGATATGGAAATTCTCATTATTCCTGACCTTCACGGCCGTTCTTTCTGGGAGAAGCCTTATGCGGACCTGAAAGCGCGCAAGCGCGAGTTTGATCAGATCATCTTCATGGGCGATTACTTTGACCCCTACGCCCGGGAGGGCATCGACGAGTGTCAGGCCATCATCAACTGGGAGCGGCTCTATGATACGCTGATGAGCACCTATCTCTCCTGCTTCCCCGTCTTTCTTATCGGCAACCACGACGCGCACTATATCAGTGATGTCTTCGCGCGTCTGGCTGCTTCAGGCAGAAAGTCCGAGTCTCATTTCAACACCATCAAGGGCATCTTCGCCGACCGCCACCGCATGTTTCGGCTGGCCTATGAGATGAGTGTGGGCGGCCGCAAGGTGCTCTTCACGCATGCCGGTGTGAACCGTCAGTGGGTGAAGCGTCACAGGGAGCTCATCGGCGAGGTGAATGCAGACAACCTGAACGAACTGACAAAGAGCGACGAGGGTTGGAAGGCCTTAGCTGACGTTGGCGAAGCGCGCGGTGGCTGGGTCGAGACGGGCGGACCACTGTGGGCCGATGTCCACGAACACTATGATGCTGATGGTAAGCCTTATGCCATCGACGGCTATGACTATGAGATTTTCGCGCATAGCCAGCAGGAAGCCGACCCCATCATCAACGACAAGTTCGCCATGCTCGACGTGCGCCGTCCCTTTGTTCTCGACGACCACTGTGTCATCCACGAATACGATGAGGGAGAATAGGACGGCGGTGCACGTTGTCCTTTATCACTGGGCTACTTCCTCCATTCTCATCAGGTCGTAGCCCTTTATTTGTACGACGATGCTGTGCAGCTGCGTGCCGTGGAGCATGCTCTGCAATTTCCTGTCGGCGGCGTAGGTCTTGATCTGCTCCAAGGCCTCGCTCCACTGTCTGTCAGCCTCGGCTTCGGTAGCGTCGGTCTTGAGGTACTTCAGTTCAAGGATGTAGCTGTGCTTGACCATCGGGTAGACGGTGTAGTTGGGCAGCAGGAAGAAGTCGCAGTATCCATGGCTGAACTCCATCTCCGGTGCGACGAGGTAATAGGGGTCGAGACTGAGGTAGGCGTTCATGAAGCCTTGCAGGTTGCGCTCGCCCTCGATGAGTTGCCGCACGGCCGTGGTGTCGTGGTAGGCTTTGAGGATATAGTCCATCATTGGCCGCCACTGGCCCTCCACGGCGGCCTGGTAGAACGGCACGTTGAGCTGCGAGAGAGCCGTGGGGCGTATCTGCTGGAAGGCCTGCATGAGGTAGTTAAAGTACTGTATGCGCACGTTGTTGTTCGGAATGCCAAGCTTCAGGGCTGCGCCGAGGGTACCGCGGATGGTGAGCATGCCGTAGTAGAAGAGTAGGCTGATGAAGTTGTCCTCGTCGGTGATGCTCTCGGCAGGGAAGTAGCTGTTAATGGTCGAGATGGTGTAGCCCGTGTGTACGATGTCGTAGATGGTCTGTCGGCGCTCCTCGGTCATGTTGCCAATCTCGATGAGGTTGCGCAGTTTCTTGTAGTCGGTCTTCGTGTTGGGGTCTACCATCTCCTTTGGCTTCTTACCCGTGTCAATGAGTGTGGACATGTAGTAGCACACCATGTCGCTGTTGAACATGCTGGGCTCGCGGCCGAAGCTGTCCTCGGCGAAGCAGTAGTTGTCATACCAAGGCTTGATGTCGGCGATGATGCTGTCCTCGGAAATCTCCGGCTTGATGGCCCCTACCTCTTTATAATAGCTTATCATCTGGCGCACCTCATCCTCTGAGAAGCCGAGCATCTGGTTGAAGCGCGCATCGATGGTCATGTTCAGCGCGATGTTGTAGCCGCTGGTGAGGTCGTCAAGCGTGATGGGCGAGACGCCGAGCATGATGATACGGTCGAACATGCCTTTAAAGAGCTTGAAAACGTCACGGTAGAAGCCGGTGCCATGGGTGAGTGCATGGTAAGCCTCGTGACCTTGGATATTAAGGACATTGTTGGTGAAGTTGTCATATTCATCCACGATGAGGTAAAGGGCACACCCAGCAGCCTTTGCAGCATCATTGATGAAGTTCAGCCTTTGTATGCCGCCCTCTGTCCGTTCCATTTCCTCTACGAAACCATCGGGATAGAAGCGGGCGTAAGCTTTGGCAAAACTCATGCAACGAAGACTTAGATACTTGTCAAAGTTGTCGCTTAGCTTTTCCACATCGCTGCCCACACGCGAGAAGTCGAGGTGCAGCATCTGGTATCTGTTACGGTATTCTGTGGGATGGTCGGCGACATACAAGCCTTTGAACAACTCTTCGAAGTTGTCCTTCTCGTTGATGTCGTAGTAGGCCTCGAGCATGTTGAGAAAGAGACTCTTGCCGAAACGGCGCGGACGGACAAGAAACAAGAAGTGTCCTGCCAGCTCCATTCTTTCAAAAAACATGGTCTTGTCAACCAGATAAAGTCCCTCATTCCGCACCTGCTTGAAGCTGGAGATGCCGTAGGGGATGCGCTTGAAGTTGTTGCTCATAGTGGATATAGCTTTTCTCACGTGCAAATATAATGCTTTCTTTTCAGACAAGCAAGCGTTGCGAGCGGAAAAAGAACGAAGGCAGCACACGTTGTCCTCCGTCAGAGGGCTACTTCCTCCATTCTCATCAGGTCGTAGCCCTTTATTTGTACGACGATGCTGTGCAGCTGCGTGCCGTGGAGCATGCTCTGCAATTTCCTGTCGGCGGCGTAGGTCTTGATCTGCTCCAAGGCCTCGCTCCACTGTCTGTCAGCCTCGGCTTCGGTAGCGTCGGTCTTGAGGTACTTCAGTTCAAGGATGTAGCTGTGCTTGACCATCGGGTAGACGGTGTAGTTAGGCAGCAGGAAGAAGTCGCAGAAGCCATGGTTGAACTCCATCTCCGGCGCGACGAGGTAGTAGTTGGTCAGCGTGAGGTAGGCGTTCATAAAGCCTTGCAAGTTGCGTTCTCCCTCGATGAGCTGGCGCACGGCCGTGGTGTCGTGGTAAGCCTGGCAGATGAACGAGACAAGCGGCTTCCAGTCGCCGTGAAGGGCCGCCTCGTCGAAGGCATCATCAAGGTCGGAGATGTCGATGGAGTGGATGGAGCTGTATTCGTCGAGCATGTACTGGTAGTATTGCAGCCGGACATTGTTGTTGGGGATGATGAGTTTGAGGCGGTCGCCCACTACGCCGCCGATGGTCAGCATGCCGTAGTAGTAGAGCAGGCTGACGAAGTTGCCGAACTCCATCATCCGCTCGGCAGGGAAGTGTGAGACCAAACGCGCTTTCATGAAGCCTTTCTCGGCAATGCCGTGAATGATCTCCGTGCGCTTGCCTTCGGTCTTGTCAATTCTTATCAACCGTTTCAGCTTACCATAGTCGGTCATGGTGTTGGGATCGACCATGTCCTTGGGCTTGCTGCCCGTGTCAACGAGGGTGGACAGGTAGTAGCATACCATGTCACAGTTAAACATGCTGGGCTCGCGGCCGAAGCTGTCCTCAGCGAAGCAGTAGTTGTCATACCACGGCTTGATGTCGTCGATGATGCTGTCTTCGGTCATCTCCGGCTTGATGGCCCCCACTTTTTTGTAGTAGCGAATCATCTCCCTCACGTCCTCCTCTGAGAAGCCGAGCATCTGGTTGAAGCGCTGGTCTATCGACATGTTTAGCGCGATATTGTAGCCGCTGGTGAGGTCGTCAAGCGTTATGGGCGAGACACCGAGCATGATGATGCGGTCGAACATGGGCTTGAAAAGCTTGAACACGTCACGGTAGAAGCCCGTGCCATGGGTGAGGTCGTGATAGGCCTGTTGTCCCTTGACATTAAGCACATTGTTGGTGAAGTTGTCATACTCGTCGACGATAAGGTATAGTCGGCATCCTATGGTATGAGCAACAAGGTTGATATAGTTGAGCTTCTGTACGCCACGTGGTATCCGTTTTACCTCATCTACAAAATCGTCTGGGTAGAACCTTGCATATTCTTTTGCAAAGTTTACGCAGCACATACTCAGATAAAAGTCAAAGTTATCATCCAGCCGCTCCACATCGCTGCCCACCTGTGAGAAGTCGAGATGCAGCATCTGAAATTTGTTGCGCCACTCCGTAGGGTGGTTTGCTACATACAAGCCCTTGAACAACTCTTGGAAGTTGTCCTTCTCATTGATGTCGTAGTAGGCCTCGAGCATGTTGAGAAAGAGACTCTTGCCGAAACGGCGCGGACGGACGAGAAACAGGAAGTTGCCCGCCCGTTCCATTTTCTCAAAATACATAGTCTTGTCAACCAGATATTTGTTCTCACTCCTCACCTGCTTGAAGCTGGAGATGCCGTAGGGAATACGCTTGAAGTTGTTGCTCATAGTGGATATAGCTTTTCTCACGTGCAAATATAACACTTTCTTTTCAGACCAACAAGCGTTGCGGGCGGAAAAACTGAAGGTTGTATCATGATGCTGGCCTTACAGCTCTTTCGCTTTTTCTGATGCACCGGATATTAAATCCAATCATGCAGCCGATGTAGGCAATGGACGCAGCATATCTGATGGCATCTGCCGAATTTCATGCTCATCAGCTATCTGCTTTGAAATACAGCGGCTGATGGCGTGAGCCCTCCTTTGTCAGTTTGCCGCTCTCGACAAAGTGGTCGAGCCACAGCTTTGCCTTGTAGTAGCTCAGTCCGAACTCGGAGCACATCTTGTGGCGGGTTATGAAGCGGTAGTGGGAGAGATATTCCTCTACCTTTGACCATAGCTCGTCTTCCGTGTATTGTGTGGAGAGCGTGGTATGATCGGCCTTTGTAAAGCGCACTCCCTTCTGCACCTCTTTCAAGAACTTCTTCTCGGGCTTGAAGTTGATATTCTTCAAATAGACGTCCTTGCCCGTTATCTTCCCGTCAGGTTTCAAAGCCGGTGGCGTGTTGCCCACCGACAGAGACAGATAGCCAATCTCGGGCAGATAGAAACGGCTGCCGTTGGACAGTTCACGGATGGCGATATGACATATCTCCGACATCACGGCTTTCACATCGGAAGGCGTAACGGTGCAGGTCTCCTGTATTTCCTTTGCAAGGTCGTCCGTAGACATGGCAGGATGATTGCGCAGTCGTATGAACATACGCTTCTCTCCAGTGCCTTGCGAGTTCTCAATGTTGTGTACTTCGTACTTTATTCCCATATCTGTTTTATAGTTGTGAGTTTATTGTTTAGAGTTAGCATTCATATAGCTGTACTGACACGGCGTTTCCGTGTCCGTGCAAAGTTATGAAATAATCCCGAAATACCCAAATATTTACCTCAAACTGACTGGCATGACATCTTGCGACGGTCGTCGCACGATCTTACGACGGTCGTCGCACGAACTTACGACGGTCGTCACACGATCTTGTGACGGTTGTCACACGATATCATGAAGCCCGTCTTGTCGGCACCAAGACATGCTAAGTGTCAAAGCTCCAGAAAAATAGTCCAGGGCAGGCTTCCGCTTGAAAAAATTCTCCGAATGGTGTCTGTTTTTCACTTTCTATTTGTAATTTTGCGATGTCGTGTTGAAGAATTGCTAATTTGTTTTTGCACCACTAAGTTAAGTGATTTTTTGACAAGGCCAAATCCCGAGTAGCTTTTGTTTCTCAGGACGTTATAAAATGACAAAGACTATTGTGGTGCGGATGTTAGGATGTACTATGACCCATACTAAGATAATAGTATTGATATTGCTCCTTTTCCCAATGGCCTTGATGGCACAACAGACGCATGTACTGGAGCCAAGCATCATGGAAGTGGCTTACCATGAAATATCCGGCAAAAACAATGATGATTATGCGTTGCGCGTGGGAAAATCAATGAGCCAATATTTCAGTTATCATAAACTGCGCGATGACTCATTAAGCAGCAATGCACAGACATCCATGATCATTCTTCAGGAAATGCTTGATGAGGTAAACAATAGAAATGATGCCTCCAAGCAAAGGGCGAGTGGTCCGGACCACGGCGACTATTTCTATAGGAACCAAGCCAGCAACACCTTTGACACATATACCAGTTTTATGGGACAAGGGTATAAGATGACAGAATCTATGCCCGTACAGGATTGGAACATCGTCACTGACAGCACACGCCAGATTCTGGGCTATCCTTGCTGCATGGCGACGACAACATTCCGAGGCAGGAAATGGATGGTCTACTTTACAGAGGATATACCTTTGCCATTAGGACCTTGGAAGCTGGGAGGTTTGCCAGGATTAATATTGTTTGCTGAAGCCAAAGGATTCATCACGATTGAAGCTTCCAGCATTAAGACCAAGAGCTTATCGCCGGTCACCTTCTATAACTTCCTGAACAAAAAATTCGAAGCCATTCAGCGAGATGCTTATCTCAAGGAAAGAAGTAATCCGAAGGCATATCCCAAGAATACGATTGTAATCCCCCAAATGGAACTGCAATGAAGGCATTGAAGATTATCTGCTTGCTCATCTTTCTGTCTGCCTTGTCTGTCTCTGCCCAGACTGTTGTCACCGGACACGTAGTTGATGATCACGGAGAACCTTTGCCTTCTGTCATTATCAAGCGATATATGCAGGGGCATAAGTTGGGAGGATACACCAACAGCAGCAGCGACGGATCATTCCACATCAAAGCTGAGGCCGGTGATTCGTTGATGTTCAGTATGCTTGGCTTCAAAGCCCAACGCATTGCCATCAGTGGCAACATGAAGCCGCTGACCATCAGAATGAGCGACGGCGCAATAGAGCTGCGAGAGGTGAAGGTAAAATCGGACAAGGTACACGAGCATGGCGACACCATATCTTATATTGTCGGTACTTATGCCAACAGCAATGACCGAAGCATCGGGGACGTGATTGCGAAGATGCCCGGCTTCGATGTGGACAAGAGTACTGGCAAAATCTCTTATGAGGGCAAGCCGATCAGCAAGTTCTATATCGAAGGACTTGACATGCTTGGCGGCAAATACGGCACGGCTACCAACACGCTGCCACAGGGCGAGGTGGGCTCCGTGCAGGTCATGCGCAATCATCAGCCCATCCGTGTGCTTGAAGACTTCACGTTTACCGACGATGCCGCTGTGAACATCAAGATGAAAAACAGTGCCAAGACCCATTGGGTGACATCGTGGAAAGCAGGCGGAGGATATAGCAGTGCTCACGATGGCTATGACAAGAGCAGGTGGCTCTTCGAGGGATTCGGCCTTCGGCTGAAGTCGGACTTCCAGACAATGCTCACGTACAAAACCAACAATACTGGCACGGATGTCAGCCGCGAGTCGACCAATCTCTTCAGCCTTGACGATTTTTTTTGCGAACAGCCAAAGGATTTCATTCAGCTTTCCGCCCCCGCTGCTTCAAGCCTTTCCCGTGAACGTAGTCTGATGAACCGCAGCCATGCCTTCACGGCTAATGCCATGAAACGCATCAACGAGAATTCGCAGGTTAACTTCCAGCTCGTCTACAACATCGAGCGGGACAAGGCGTGGGGAGACCGACGGACGGAGTATGTCCTGACGGATGGCAACCGCGTCATCAATAACGCACAGGCATGGCGGTCAAACACGAATGGCCTCTATGCCTTGCTGAAATATGAGCACAACTCCGCGAAGAGCTATCTTCGCAACTCACTCTCCGGTGACATGGCGTGGCTCTCGCAGCACCTCGATGAGACGGGTACATATTTACATGCCCAGCATGCGCTTCTGCCGGTTTTCGATTTCCGCGACAATCTCTATGTCATCCGCCGCTATGGCAACACGCTCATCTCATTCTATTCTAACAACATTGTCCAGCAGCGCCCTCAGCATCTGTTTGTTGACTCTACCCTGCAGCAGGACTTGTCGCAGCGGTTCTATTCCACCGACACCTACGCCTCCGGCGGTTGGAAATTGGGCAGGTTCAGCTTGAGCATGAAGTTGGGCGTGAAGGGATTGTTACGCTATCTCACAGCCAACGCCTATGGGTTGCCTGACTCTATTGGCCCGACAGGCGGCAAGAGTCACTTCGGCTATGCCAAGCTGTATGCCAGTCCACGAATAGAGTACAACACCAAGGATTTCAAGTTTTCCCTTGCCGTGCCGTTAGAGAGCTCGTATTACAAATACAGTGGGGATAACGGCAGAGACCGTTTTGATGTCTCGCCGTCGTTGCATGTGTGTTGGGACGCCACCTCGCGGCTGAGGATGAGTATCCGCGGCAGTTACAGCGTTGAACCGCTGGACTTCAACCGTTTCTATGGCTCGCTGATTATGCAGGACTATCTCTATCTCAATCAGGGCTATACAGGATATGACGTGGCCACCAGCAAGACTGTAGCCTACACGCTGTCTTACCGCAACAGCCTGCAGGGCACACACCTCATGGCACGCCTCTCCCGCTCGTTTGATACTACGCCGTACACCCTGTCGCGCGAGTTCGATGGTGACTATATCATCATCGGAACCACCCCCGTCAAGACCAACAGTAACAGTTGGAACACAACGCTGATGTACCAACAGGGGCTGCCGTTCCTCAACGGAAAGTTCTCCTTGCGCGGGCTCTACAACCACACCGACTCGAAGATGTACCAGGATGGGCTCGCCTTCCCGGCAAAATACAATGTGGTTAGCACTGGTGCCTCACTGTACCTTTCCCCATATACAGATATGTCCATCGACTATTCCCTGCAATATGCCTACGACGACATGCGTCCTGAGAACGGCAATAAGACATCGTTCAACAGCTGGCAGCACACAGCGAAAGTCATTGTGCCCGCCGGCAAGCTGCGCTTCACCCTCAAAGGCGAGTATGACCACAACCAGTTGATGCCGTCGAAATACAAGGACATCTTCTTTACCGATGCCAACGTCGGACTCACGACCCGACATATCGATTATGAACTGGGACTGAACAACCTGTTCAACAAGCAGTCGTATAGCCGTTCCACTGTCGCCAACCTCACGACCCTGCGCTCAGAGACAATGCTTCGGGGACGGGAACTGTTGCTGACACTTGTGTATAAACCATAATTCTTAGATACCCATAAAGACAGAATTTAGGCATCTGAATAGTTACCCCTTGGAGTAACAGTGTTAAAACAATGTAAGTATCACGCTTGCGTGAGTCACGTTTGCGGGATATTGTCTATAATTGCGCAACAACCATAGAGCGCGCATCCACATAGAATCATCACACTTAACGTACAACTTTTTGATGATATGCTTAGCGGAATCTATCTTAGAGTTCGCAGGTGTGTGCCATCTTGCAGAAACAGCGTGACGGGGCATATCCATACGCTTCGATGGAGTTTCTCGAAACCAGTTGCGTCGTAATCCGCTCCATAGAAGAGGCTGCTGTAGGTTGGGGTTAAAGCAGCTTCTTCAAGTCCTCCATATCTGCTGACGATTTAACTTAGGGTTCCACTGCTCATAAAATAATCGGCACATCCTCAATCATGCGAGCGACTTTATCACTATCTGCACAAAAGCACTTTAAAAGCCCTGATGATACATCGTGGTAACAAAAACGCACACGGGCTTGTCTTTTATAGGCAAATGACCCATGTGCGCTATTATAAATGAGAAGTCTGTTTAGGGCTAGATCTCTGGTTCGTCGTTTACTCCTTCTTCACATTAGATTCTTCTAATGATTACTTTCTTTCCATGATGGATGTATATGCCTTCAGTAGGGAATGACACTATCTTTCCATCAAGCGTGTAATAGTTATCGTCAACGTTAACGTTTTGGCGCTGAATGTCTTTTATACCAGTAATGGTATTTCCATCATATATGGGCTCATCACTAAGGAAGATTTGAAAGACCTTGGCACTTGCTATATCGCCGGAGCCGGCGTCTGCGGAGTTGGGATCATCATAGATATAGCACTTTCCGGCAGGGAACTTCGTGCGCTCGTCCACAGGGTGCAATGCAAGGTCTTTAGTCCAAATCAAGTATTTGTTGCTTACGTTTGTCATTTCCAACGTGTCTATATATCCTCGTAGAAGGCTCCTCTTGCTGAGTTCGCCTGTTGAATGGCTATGATCCACAGTAGTTGTTTTGTCTGTGAATTTCACGCGCAAGTTAAGTTGTCTGCCATCAGCCTTTGTGGCAGGTGTAGTGGGGTCGCCTTCCTCATCATAAGGCGTGTATTGGCTATTAGACCAATTACTCGGAGCAAAGATGATACCAGCAGGGACATCCGAATAACTTGTAGAAGTGTTTTGAACATCAGCCGATTTCGGCTCTTCAGATGGCAGATAAGTGCCAGCGAATGGTCTCAACACAAGTTTGCGGTTTACTTTATCGACTTTGACAGGCACCCACATGCTGAAACTCTGGTCATTGACTTTGAGCGAATCGCGGCCATCGGAAGAGTTCATCTTCACGCTGAATCCGCGGCAGAAGGTATTCACGCTGTAAGGCACATCAGCACGGATAAATACCTTGTCATTGGTGGCAGCGGCAGCAGCAGAGGTCAACGGCTGATCGATAAAGGCTTCTTCATGGATACGCATCAGCGTGGAGGGGAAGTAGATGTTCTGCAAAGAGGTGCATCCACCAAAGGTATACTGTCCCAACCTTACCAGCGACGAAGCGGTCAGATCGTTATTTCCGTCAGCATCCTGATTAATGTTAGCCAAGCTTGTGCAATCATAAAAGACTCTGTCACCAAGCGTCTTGACCTTACCGATGGTGATGGCGGCAAGACTCGTGCATTCCTCAAAGGCACTCGTCCCAATAGTTTCGATGTCGCAGTCCTTACCAAAGTCGATGGAGGTCATTGAGCAATGATAGAACGCTTTGTCATCAATCTTCTTCAGTTTCATGGCGCCTGAAAGATCTACTTTTGTGAGTTCCTGGTTATCTTGGAAGGCCCCGGACTTGATTTCCGTAAGGTCATTGCCGGAGATGTTCAGCACATTGATGTTAGCTTGCGTGCGTGATAAGGACGAATTTTCGCTGAACATATCCTCCGGAATCGTGGTGACACCGTCAGCCACCACCACATTCAGCGTGTTGGGTGAAGCTGTTGTGCCATTGTTTTTGAAGGAGAAGAAAGTACCTCCGGCAACAGCACTCTTCGTTGCTGTCACCAAATCAGATTGAAGCGTCACGGTAAATGGACTTGTGAGTCCGCTGAAGGTGTTATTACTCGAATTGGAGGATGAGGAATAAATGGTTTTAACGGCATTGGTGATGGTGATACCTCTCATACTCGGATCACTGTCAATAATGCTTTCATCCAATACAAGATTAGGAACTGTGCCATCATCTAAGGTGGGTAAGTTCAGTGCAGAAAGCAACGCACATTCGGCAAATGCCTTATTCCCAATGTACGTTGTTGTGTTCGGAATGGTGACGCTGGTGATTTTGTCACAATCATAAAAAGCATTCGCCCGTATCTCTTTGCAGCCGGTCGGTATGGTTATATCTCTGGAAATGGTATTACGTGCATAAGCATAGTCGTCAATCGTTCCATCTTTCATCTTCGATGGGATGGCGGCTTTAAATTGCACTCCGCAGAAGGCTCCTTTGCCGATATGCGTGATTGCCTCCGTTGGCCACGTTACTTCACAAGTAGCAGGAATGTACGAGGCATGCAAGAACAAATAGTCTGGGATGGAAGTGACAGAATTTTCGAACACGACCTTTGTAATATTCTTACCATTGTAAGGACCCGCTCCATTAGAATAATAAGCATCTGTTGGTCCACATCCACTGTAACTCATATTAGGATAGATATCTATCTCTGTTGCCTGGGTATTCCAGAAAGCCTTGCTGCCTACCGTGACGTCACTTGTTGCACTTGTAGGTTTTTGCACGGCAATGACACCATTAGCATTGCCTTTGAATGCAGTATTATCTTCAAAGGCAGAGGCACCATAGGATGTGAATTGGCTGCTTAAGTCAAGGGTCGTAGGGAAATTGGCATGATTGAAGGCATAATCTCCAATTCCTGTGATGTTTTTGTCTATAGTTAAAGTTACATCCTTGCTAAACGATGCATTGCCAAAAAAATATGCCGGAATAGTATGGTCACCGTCATCATCATCTTTAAGAGTAACTTTTGTTACACCTTGCATATTTCCAAAGCAGCCATAATTATTCCATGGGTAGGAAATCTTAGATCCAGTGTATATGACAAGTTCTGTAACCTTTTTGCAACCATCGAAAACTCGGTTATTATACGTGCCTTTTGGAATAGTTAGCTCTCCTTCCAGTGACGTACAACCCGAGAAAGCCGCTTCCCCAATTGTGGTATTTTTGGCGAAAGTGACTCCATTGTTGGCAAGCGTTGTGTTGCCATCGAAAGCATGTGAACCAAAGAATGTGAACTTGCTTAAGTCAAGGGTCTTAGGGAAATTGGCACCAGAGAAGGCATAATCTCCAATTGTAGTGATTTTGGTCGGAATCGTTAGATCCACACTGGCATTAAATTCTGCACCCTTAAAAGTGTTGTCCGGAATTTTGTTGTTGCCGCCATCTACGATTTCAACTTTTGTGACGCCACCCATATTCAAGAAGGCATTGCCATAGAAAGATGTAGCATTATCTGTGGTTCCTGTATTGATGACGAGAGATGTAAACCCTGTGCAACCACTGAATGCCTGATTTTTTACGTCTGCACCGCTTGGAATTGTCAACGTGCCAGTCAGTGCAGAACAATTTTGGAAAGCATATTCCCCAATTGTTTTTAGGCCAGGAAAACTAACAGTTGTCAGAGCAGAACAACCATCAAAACAACTATTAGGCAACGATGTCACGGTAGATGGCATCTTTACTGTCTTTATAGTTTTATTGTTTTTCATTGATACTATACTTGTTATGGTATAGGTGGTGCCATCCACTGTAAAGGTGCCGTCAGAATAAGCACTTGCTAAATCAATGCTCGTACCCTTATAGCTGGAGAGGGGTGTATTATCTATTTGCGACAGGGTAACAGTGTTGTTGGTACCGACCGTAAAGGTATAGTTCTTATCATTAACAGTGTTAACGTCTGTGGCTAGACTAATGCCCCCTCCAGTCACAAACAACAAAAGCCCCAGAATGACTCTGGGTAAGAATGTAAAACTTTTCATTGCTTCACTCATTGAGTTTAGTTTAAAAGTTATTATTATATTGTTTTTTAAGATTTTGGTTCACACGCATCATGAGTAATAAATCTTGTTCCCTTAAACATAACACCATGCAAAGTTATAAAAAAATGAATGGCAACCTAATAAATATCTGCAAAATTCGATATTATCGTGCAAAAGCTTGCACTGTGTATGAAAAGGAACACAAAAAGCGAATAAATAAGGATCATATCAGCCGTCACTCCTTCGCAAAGATGGCAAAGGATGAGGAACTTGACAACCTTGAGGTCAAGGCTCTGCTTGCCCATTCCAATCTTGCCACCACGCGGCGGTATATGGGAGAGTTTGACACTGCCCACAATGACGCTGCCCTGGAGAAGGTGTTCTTGCCGACAGATGAACGGTCGGAAGTGGACTGCCTACCATATATAATGGTTGGGAAGAGGTATACGGTGAACGCCCAGCACTCTCAGAATCTCACGATCCCGACAGAGTCACCCTGACTCTGCCATGTTGAGGCATGCCCTTAATAGGTATTCGATGATAATTTCTCTATTTGAGCAGTTGGTAATAGTAGTCAAGAACTATCATTGCAGGCTGCTTGAATTTTATGATAGGGTCAATGAAGTATAATTGTTTGCCATCGAAAAGGACGTTGTCACTACTTGCGGAAACGTCCGTTATTGCAATATAGTTGTTAGCATAGTAGTACCGATTCTCTATCTTAAGTCCAAGTCCTTGCATGAGATAAGTGTCAATTAAGGATTGTGATGGAGTAATGAACTTATCCGAAAGATACCTTTGTTGAAGTATGAATCTAACATTTCCCGAATCCTCACTGATGCCTATGAATTTATAACGGCTGTTAGGGAAAAGAATATTATGGATAAGATGCTCATAAATGACATCATATGCATGGAGTCCTTTTATAACGGATTTGGCAAAAGGATTACGAATCTTTGTTATCACATCCTCCCTGTCATTAATGAACACAATACTCTCACCGGATGGCAATCGCTTACGTTCACCAAACTTATGCCATTCGGATTTATCTATAAAGAGACCATTGGCTTTTGCAATGGCAACTATACGTGCACTCTCTGACTCCTGCGCTGCAGTTCCCGTGCTTTGCTCGTAATTTCCATATTGTTCAATGGATAGCCCAGTCTCGAACACTCTAATATCGCTTCGGTCGCTATCTGCCTGAAGCTTGGATCCAAACTCAGCACGTATTGTTGTGCTGTCAGACCGTTTCTTAAATATAGCGTTGATAATCTTTCGTCCATAGTCGTACCACATCATTTTATCTACAAGAATGCTGCAAACGAGTACAATCGAGGACTTGCCCTAGAACTATCGGGTGCAGCTGAATTATGCGACAAAGATAACCATATTTTTCCAAAGGTGCAAATGAATGTCTTGAAATTGAATGGAGTTTCAGAAACTGCGCCTGCTTCTTAAAGGAAAAACAGGTGTTTTCATTGGTTATCTGAAAACTGAGAGCATGCTATTGATCAAACGTTTCCATCGGCGTTATGCAGCTGGTTCAGATAATGTTTTCGTTCAAATAGCATCGCTTTGGAATATATTTATGTGTCTTGACACGGATCTGTACGGCAAAGATAGTGCAAAAGAGCGACATGTCAAAGAAAAAAGATTTTCTTTTTTCTTTGTATGTCCGAGTGCAGCCTATCTTATGAAAAGATAGTACAAAAGAGCGACATATCAAAGAAAATATCACGCTTTACAACAAAGGAAAGCACGATGCATTAAAGATTTTCAACGATGAGAGGCGATGTCAACTAAAGCCCAATCAAATTTATATTCTTTCGGCCAAGTATCATTTGCTTAATCCTGAGAAGATAATTAGTCCTTATAACCTTACGCTGAATAATCTTTCGGCTACAAATAGATTGTATTGAATTCTGGTGCCTCTATTTTGGCATTAGCAAGGACTTGCGGCAGCGTATCAGATGGCATGTGGCTCAGCATCACAGTGCGTCGGCTGTCAAGAGCGGCTTTCTCTCAACGCTACGTAAGACCATCAGCGCTCTATTGCATCAAGATGAGTCTGCTTCTGAGCAGGCTGTTAACGAAGTGCTCGACCAATGCTATTGGGACTGGTGCGCCACACCAACTCACGGCAATGCCATACGGATAGAGACGGCGACACTATCCTCAGGTTATTTCCCACTCAATATTCAGAAGAATAAAGGCGTGGATGCTTCCATTGTCAGGCAACTGAAACAGCTGCGTAAGGCATATAAAAAGTAAAGACTATATATCTTTTTACTTCCTGCAAATTGTCGGGATGATGTATCGTGATGTGAATTTTATCGTGTTTATGTGAGCATAGCTTTTCCAAAATATCTTGCTTTTCTAGAGGCAGACCATTAGATGTTATTGAGAGATAGTATTGGGTATAAAGAGTATCGATTACTTCTAACATTCCTTCATACGGCTCACCACCCCGAAGCGACACTGCTTTCACCCCATGGTTAATGCAATCTGAGGCGAAATTAATCACCTCCGAAGGCTTCCATATCGTATTGCCATCCCATCTGCTATGATTATAGCAGAACGAGCATTCCTTAGAACAATAATTAGACAGGTCTATGGATAGTAGCTCAATCATCATGAGCCTCCCCCGTATTATTTGATCCGCTTGTTTCTTCTCTACATGGAATCCATTCCTCTATACGGAAGTACTTGGCATCCTTAAATTTTATTGGTAGGCTCGGGATTCTTTGACGCAATTTCTCTGGGAATTGATCCAATTTAACAGGATGCTTGGGTACGTTCACTCTCTGCAATGGATCATGAGGCCAATAAGGTTGCGCATAAACATAGTACGGATTTGATAGGAAATTCTTAGTAAAGACAGGCTTGCCATCACTTGAATATGTCTCATCTGTATCGAAGAAAGGAACAGTATATACTTTTGAGATTAATTTTTTCTTATTCAGGGTATTAGCAAGGCCGGATCTTTCCATAACATCGTAATCAACCGCATAAAGGCCCCATTCTGGTTCAACCAAACGACAGAAATAGCGTGCTTTCTTCATCGCCGTCTCGAAAGCTTCTCTGTTCTTCTTCTCTACTTTCACAAAAGTGTCTGGATCATAAAGAGTTCCATCCTCGCCTAATGGCAGAGTCGGACCAGACAATTCTTCCACTTGCTCCTCGGTCAGCTTTACGAACTTGCAGTCTTTACCATCATAATAACCGAAAGCCAACTCGCCAATACGAACATCTGGCAAGTTCTCAGGTACAGGACCATTATCGTTATACATGATAAGGGCTACATTACCATCTTCATCAGCGGCATACCATGCCGTTTCCATAGAGTGGGTTGCAGGATATTCTTTATCGAATTTCATATTTATTTTAAGCTAGCAATAGTTGAGATTATGATTAGACCTTAATTCCGCAACACTTTGATTTAACTTTATTTATAAGTACCTGAGCAACAA
>ERZ791911.127-NODE-127-length-71895-cov-20.897035_pt1 | contig 71895 bp, 64 predicted proteins | sample MGYA00510142_ERZ791911 | MGnify/ENA primary metagenome ERZ791911 (study PRJEB30046, sample SAMN00792056) | human gut metagenome | study: EMG produced TPA metagenomics assembly of the A metagenome-wide association study of gut microbiota in type 2... | reverse complement strand
GCAGATTATTTTCGCTTCTGTATCATATTAGGCGCGTAGTTGCGGATTTGAGGTTTTATAGAAAAATTTAGCTCAGAAAATGAATACAATATATTTGCTACCAAGCAATTACAAAAGACAAAGATGGATAAACTGAGCCTTGGCTATAATCATTGGAGGGTTATACTATATCAGTCTGCGGCTACAAGTAAAGTATTCAAATCTTATATTTTATCAAAGATACAAGCCATTTGAAATGACTCACATATGGCTTCATTTGGTTAACAATAAACATAATTTCAAATGTCTCCACTAATAGATAATTTACTTTCAACTGACACGCATTCTGTTGAAGAAATATTGAAAAGAGGAAAAGGTGTATTTACTTTCCTTAATCCAGTTTCGTACCTTGATGCTTTAAAGCATAAAGAGTTGTTCGTTTCATTTGATGGCATATTTGCAGATGGCGGATTACTCGTTAAAGCAATAAAAGGAATATATGGTGTGTCTGTTAAACGACGCAGCTTCGATATGACAAGCTTGGCACCGATTGTTTTCTCATATGCAGCTAAAACAGAGAAGTCGGTGGCGATTGTTGCCACGAAGCAGGAGATGGTAGAGAAAGCAGTGGCGAACCTTGAGAAGAGTTTCAAAGGACTGAACATCTGCTATTATCGCAATGGTTACTTCAAAGGTGAGCAAGAGATGGACGACGAGGCTAAGAAGATCGTCTCGTTGCATCCTGACATTCTTATCGTTGGCATGGGCATCATCAAGCAAGAGCAGTTTCTCTTGGAGGTTCGTGATGCGGGTTATCGAGGCATGGGCTTCACCTGCGGCGGCTTCATCCATCAGACAGCACAGGACAAGGCTGAATATTATCCCGACTGGGTTGACAAGCATGGGCTACGTTTTGTGTACCGGATGTATAAAGAGCCCCACACAAGAAAAAGGTACGCCAAGGCAGCATTTGTGTTCCCTTTGAGGTTTATGTGGGAGAAGCTAACGGGCAAATAGTTTTGATTGAAATGAACGTTGACACGTATCTTGAATTCCTTCGTTTCGCTCTGAACGATGATAGTGCAGTGCCTGACAGCGTTGTCAATATTAATTGGCAGGCCTTGCTAAGGTTTGCCAGAGAACAGGCAATTGTCGGCATCTATGCTCGTCGGATATTGTTCGACAATGACAAGTTGAATGATTGCAAATGGCTTGGTAATAGGCCTAATGAGGACAATGTGATGGATTGGATGGGCGAAGTGACAAAATTGCGCAAGCGCAACCATCTGTTGTTTGAGAAGTCGGCGGACATTGCGCGCCGGTTTAACAATGACGGATTCGACTGCTGCATACTGAAAGGACAGGGAAATGCCTTGCATTATCCAATGCCTGAACTGAGGACATCCGGGGATATTGATATTTGGGCGTGGCCACAGAAAGAAGAAAATTCGGTACGTGACAAGATCGGAAATTATGTCTGTAAATCATTTCCAGAAGCCAAGATGATGTACCTGCACATCGACTACCCTATCTATGATAAGGTGCCTGTTGAGGTTCACGTCTATCCATCAATTCTCAATAATCCTTTTAGAAACAAGAGGCTCCAACGTTATTTCGACAGTCAGAGATTAGAGCTAAGCAATCATCATGTCACATATAATTCGGCTGAGGACAGTTTCACCTTTCCAACCCCTACTGATAGTTTCAACCGAATATTTGAGTTATGTCATATTATGCACCACGAGTTTGACGAGGGCATAGGCCTCCGGCAACTTATAGACTACTTCTATTTGCTTCGACGCGGCTTTACCGAAGAAGAACGGCAGCATGACTGCAAGTTATTGTCAAATTTAGGGATGTTCCGCTTTGCCGCTGCTGTGATGTACATCATGAAGTATGTGTTGGGTCTTGGAGATGAAGATCTCTTGATGCCACCCGACGAAAAGGCTGGAAGACTGCTTTTACGCGACATCATACGTGGGGGAAACTTCGGAAAATACAATAAATCTTTTGCACACGACGGAAAGGACATCAACCCCAGTCGCTATTTCTACAAGACGTTCCATAATCTAAGTCTCGCAATGTATTATCCAAGTGAAACGCTGTGGGAGCCACTGTTCCGCACCTGGCATTTCTTTTGGAGAAAAACAAACAAGTAAGTGAATACAATGACATACGAAGAAATTTGGCAGAAGATAAAAAGGATGAGCCAACATAATCGCAAACATTTGGCTTATGAGATGACGCTTGTGGGCTTGAACGTTGGTTACATCCATCCCCATTACTACTTTGGTGCTAAGGCAGTACATGACATATTGTTCTATCCATCAGACTGTCAGCATGAAATTGAGGACAAAGATGGAACTTATTACAATGCGCTGAAAAGAATTATTGAGAACGACAAGGAGATACATGTACGTGTCAAACGATATGTGTGGCTACCACGCTTCATCAACGATTGGCGGGAAGGCAAAATCGTGAAGGACTACATCTGCTCGCGCATAAATGAAGAGTATGTAAACGCATGGTATAAGATCTTACCAGGAAGAAGTTTGGCTGGTGAGCGTTCCCGTTCACTATTCATAACACTGACGGGCGGTATGGAAATTACATATAAGATGACGGAATGCTCCCAAATGAATGGTTACGAGCTTCTGACATTTTCAAGAACTGATTTTTTATGATAGATCCACTTAAGAAACCAACTGGCTCCAGATGGCGTAATTCATGGCATAGGTATGCAGAGTTCTTGAGAGAGAACGGCCGCAGACCAGTACATGAACGTTATAAGGAAAGAAGTCTATATGTTTGGTACAGTAATAACACCTCTAAATTAGATAACGGATTACTGTACCAGGAACTTGTGTCTTCTTTCTTAAAACTCACTGATGAAGGCGATACCTATCGTTTTTATGTTTTTAATCGAGAGACGAATATACAAAGGTTGGCTTTCTTAGGAAGTGAAAACAATATTTCCGGAAGCGAAGTCAATGATGATAGAAAGGTGAGCTTCTTTGACGCCTGCAAGATGTATGCGGATTTCTGCAACCGGTTGGAACGTCCTCCGTTGATGGAGATAAAAGAGGAAATGGAAATTGCCAAATGGTTCTTTAAGGCTAATGACGACTTCTCTAATAACAAACTCACCGATCAAGAGAAACACGCTTTTGACCAGCTCCTTCAGAGTACAAAACAGTACAGGAACGAGAATGTCAACAATCACGTGTCAAGACTTACGGAGGTCGTCCCTAATCAGAAAGGCAGAAATGAAGTTCTGTACACTGATAACGGAACAGAGGTTCATGTGGGAGTTTGGGAACGAAGATGGTTTGAGATGCGTGACAGGTATTCGAAATACCTTGACTACAACAAAAAAGTGCCAACGGATAATAGCGACTTACAACTTTATCAATGGCTATTAAGACAAAGAAAGCTGTTGGCTGCAGGCAGTTTGAAAGAAAGCAGAAAAGCCGAGTTGGATAAACTGCTCTTGAAGATAGATGAGATCAGAAAGAACTATCCCCCAAAACCGAATGTAGGTGGTCGTAAAAGAAAGAAACCTACAGGAGATGATATCGAATCATCAAGCTTATCAAGATCCAAGCATAATCATGTTAAACAAGATGACCTGTGGAACAAGAAGTGGCAGGCGTACAAGGATTTCATGGTGAAGAATAAACGTCGCCCGTCAAAACATCGCGCCGAGGACTTAGTGCTGTTCGACTGGTTCAAGCACAGCAAGAAACTGCTCAAGCGGGGCCTGATGAAGGCAGAGCGTATTACCAAGTTCAAACAGCTGCTTAGTGAGGCAGAGAACTTGCCACGCTTCAACCAGTTCAACTATGTTGACACTTCCCTAAAGTCATAATGGCGCGTTATTGGCGGAAAGATTAAAATTCCCAGAGACGATGATAGTGACAAGGATTCGTTTACAAAAATTGCTTTGACGGAAGAATAAATGTTTCTATGAAGTACGACAAGTTGACGATAATAGGACTACCAAAGAAGTTCAAGGTGTATTATGCACTGGATTATCTCTATCCGGACGGCCAGCTGCCAGACAATCCCGATGACATTCTCTATGACGAGTGGCCAGTAGAATGCGATGAGGGTGAGGATGCGATGATGGTGTATGAATACTATAAGTCGGCGACCGGCGTATATGTAGCTTACAATGAGATCGTTTACACACTGTCATTTGAGTTATCGCCCTGGGCATCGGACGCTGATGTGAGCCTATATGTGAAGCTTGTCAATGCGGTGCTGAAAAAACATCCGCGTACCAAACTCTATGCGCAATATGATATTCTCAAGGGACTGACGGAAGAGGATGAGAGGAAGATGATAGCCGACCGCCAAAGCTATGTGAAGCACCTGTTGAAGACCAAGAAAGGCTTCACAAAGGAAGGCCTTTTCCATGACTTCACCCTGAAGGTCGCCCATCTCCGCCCTGCCCCAACCCTCGACATACAGGCACTAAATCTGCGACAGATGTTTGCTGATATGCAGTGGGAGAAAGAGTAGATTCTTACAAGGGATATTATTCTCGTAAAGGTGAAGAGGACCCAAAGAAAAGAAGGCATAAAAGTCTTATCCAAATGATGTTCGAAGTCACTAAGAAGACAATTATGCCTTACAAGACAGCATTTACTGCAATGCTTTGCAAAGTTAATGATTTATTGGTAAAATAGCAAAAGCAAACGAGCAGAATTTAAGCAGTCCATTCTCTTCATCTTCTCCATTTTCTTCTCTGTGCTTCCTCGTCATCGACTGACAAATCCATATTACCATTTAGCTCCCATTCGCGATTAGTATTGGCAGCACCAGCATTGGCTGGGCTCTGAACATGAATATCATTTCCCCTGTTGTCTCCCTGAGGCGGCAGGGAATTTTTATTTACGCTACAACTTAAAAAGGACGGTATGCAAAGGGCTCAACGAGAGACATATACTCGGCGATATGGCATAAGAACTAGTGTTATGGCTGTATCATTTGGGCACTATCATCACGAAACCTATGGTGTCAAAGAATGCAGAAATAGTATTAATAAAACCATTATATTTAGCTATTCTTCTATAAGATATAGCAAATGATACTAAATATTAGAGTTAAACTAAAATAAATTCCGTTATTAACAATATTTATCTAATTATATTCCTTTTATTAGTCAAAGTTCCATAACTTTGCCCCAGTATAAATTAGAAAAGATAATGATTAAAAAGATTCTTAGATATCTAGACTTAGACGAATACGATCAAAAGGCTGTGTGCGAGCCTGCAATATTAAACTTGGTATTGTTTTACTTTGTATTAGTATGTTGCATATGTTCGCAAGGCTTGAAGAGTGTTACGATAATAACGGCTATTGAGGCTGCCGTTCCTTTTATAGTTCTGGCTATAGCAATTAGGTTCCTAATGAATTTCTTTAGAAACTTTTCAAAGGCTGTTATGCAGTATCCTCGCTACAAAAGAAATATGTCAAATATGCCAACAACAGAACTTCTTCTTTGGAGTAATGACGAAATGCCCAAGGTTGAAAAGAAAAATATAAGAAATAAGATACTGGTAAAATACGGAGTTGAGCTTCTATCTGAAAAGGCTGAAAAGAAAGACGAGAAAACTGCAAGACAACTTATTGCTGATGTTGTTAGCAGAATTCGTGCTGATATACGCAACAACAAAAATACCGATAAGATGTACTTGCACTATAATATACAGTATGGATCTAGTAGAAATTTCTTTGGGGGCGGTTTACTGTGCATAAGTGCCGAACTATTAGTTATTCTATTGTTCACCTTCTTTAGTATTGTTAGTCCTTTAGCATGGATCATATTTGCATTGCATAGTCTATTCGTGATAGTATGTTTCTTTATGATTCCTGCAAGAGCTAAAGAATATGCAAGTTTTATCTATACTGAATTTTTAAGATTATATTAATTGAATATATGAAAACAAAGATGACATTTTACCCCGTTGGAAATGGGGACTGTAATTTACTTGAGATCAAGAATGGTCCAAAGATACTTTTCGATTGCAAGTTTATAACAGAAGCAGAGGAGGAAAATAGTGACAAGTTTAATGTCATAAAGGACCTCCTAAATAACAAATTGAAAAATAAAAGAAAGGGATTGCCCTTCCTTGATGCTTTCATCCTTTCTCATGCTGATCAAGATCATTGCTTAAATTTTAAGGAAAAATTCTATTTAGGTGATCCTGACAACATTTCTGACGATGACAAAAGCAACAAGAAAATTCTAATTGGTGAACTATGGTATTCTCCCCGTGTGATTTTGGATCATAAGGACGAGAAATGCGAGGATGCTAATGCTTTTACCAAGGAAGCAAAACGTAGAATGCAACTTTACAAGGATGGTTCCAAGGAGGCTGACAAAGATGGTAATCGAATTCGTATTATTGGGTGGACCGACGATGATTGCCTAGAGGGAATTCCTGATGATATTATAACAGTGCCTAAACATGAAATCTCTGAGGTTAACGGGAAAAACTATAAAAATTTCCGAATGTATATCCATGCTCCTTTTAAAGACCATATTGAAAATGAGGATCGAAACCAGACAAGTATCGTCATGCAAATCCGTATCGATACCGATAAAAAAGTAGATGCTGGTAAAATGGTTTTAGGTGGGGATGCAGAATGGCCTGTGTGGGAAAAGATAATGAACAGTACCAATAAAGAAGATGAATTCACTTTGGAATGGGGATTGTTCGAAGCTCCTCATCATTGTAGTTACACATACTTCAATGATGATAGAGACAAGGACCCGAAACAGACCTCCCTTGACTTTCTTGACAAGAGGGAAGATAATGCATTCCTGGTTTCTTCTTCAAAGCTTATCCTTAAGAACAGCGATAACCCTCCATGTCAGAAGGCAAAAAACAGATACACAGAGCGTGTTGGCGAAGACAATTTCTTCTGTACCGCTGGAGACAGCAAAGATGAAGATGAAAAGCCTGTAGTGTTTGTCTTAGACGATGGCGGATTTTGCCTCGAAGATGATGTCGAAGAGGAAAAAGAAGAAACTAAATCAAGGGCAGAAAATAACTCTCGGCCTCATGTATATGGATAATCTTTATAGTGAAAGATACCCCAAGGTATCAAATGAAAGTTACAAGTCTCTCGTCAGCAATTTAGACAAGCTGACGGGAGAATTCTATAAGGGTACATACTATCTTGTAGAAATTGAGAATCACCATGTTGGGATTTGTTGTAAAATAAAGACGGGCTCTGGAAGTTCTTCTTCCTTAAGACGTTGTGAGCCTGTTATGATTGAAGTGGACCCTTTCAATTTAGAAGGTGTCACACCTGCAGTCTTTCCAGACAGAATAGATTTCGATTTTTGTGCTTACCCTCATATTAATCCTGGTGAGGCAAACCATCGTAGTCTATGTCTCACGCGTGAAAACTTTAATGACTGGTATGCTGAACACACCTTTAGAGATACATTAAAATTAATTCAGGAATGGTTCAAAGATGCGTCAAAGGGAGGACTTATAAAATATAAGAATGGTGATAGTTTTGAACCTATTACTGTAACTGATTTTCAACCAATGTTTTTGGCATTGCCATCATCATTGGATAGTTTGTTTGTCACCAAAGTAGGCCAGAAAATAGCACTTTATAGATGTGTTCTAAGTGAAGATAAAAAATTTGGTTTCCTACTTTGTGACCGTTATCAAAAGAGTAAAACAGAATGTTTGGTAACTTTTTTCTGCGATAGAATTGTTGATTCAATTTGGGATGGGCATTTCCCTGATAATGCACGTGAAGTAAAACAAAAGCTTTCCGATTTGGGATTTTCGTCTGAAATTAATCGCTTGATAGAGATACTTAAGACAGATGATTATATTACTAGTTTATTCTTAATAAGAGTAATTAAAAGGCCGGTCAATATATTAGATAAGGGAACAAACATAGATTATAAAGGCGTCTTCATTTCGAAAGAAGACTTTCTTAATGACTCTGTAGAGAAATTGAATCAAGTCATGTTCTTTGATCGAAGTTCAAAAGAACAAGCATCTTACATTTCTGGAACGGATAAGAAGATACTTGACAAGAAGTTGTTGATTCTTGGATGTGGAGCAATTGGAAGCAAACTTTGCGAGAACTTCTATAAATCGGGGCTGACTAATATGACTATATGCGATAATGATAAGTTCTTAATGCATAACGTATATCGTCATAATCTAAACAAAGGAGACATTTGGAAAAATAAAGCAGAGGCAGAGATATCTTACCTCAACAGTTTATACCCATCAAAACAAATAAAAGCAGTAGATAGGGATGCTAATGACTACTTGGACAAAGAAGATCTAAAATCCTTTGATGCAATAATTGATGCAACAGCATCTGCTAATGTGTTTAGGAAAATTGACAGAAGCAAAAAGATTACAAAGAGTATGTTGGTAATCCGTTTTGCTCTGTCGAATAAGGGAATGTATGGCATTACTTACATAAAGCAGGGTAAGTTGAATGAGATAAGTGATTTCTATTATTATCTGCTATACTGTATTATTAAAAGTAAAACTTCAGATATTGATCTAAGTGATTGGATTAGAAAAGAACGGGATTATAGTCTAGACCAAGTGCGAATTGGAGAAGGGTGCCACTCTGCAACTATGATCCTAAGTGATGATATTATTTCCATTCATTCAGGACTGGCTTCCCTTTACATCAAAAACATTTTGTCTTCACCCCAGCCATTAAAGAACAGTATATTCATTTCTCAAGTATCATCTGCGTCATGTAAAACTTGCAGATTCGAGGTAGAAGCGTTCTTGGAGATACCCTTTCACGCAAGAAAAGAATGGAAAGTAAAAATGATAGAGACCGTCAGTGATAAAATACGAGAAAAGACGTTCAGTCTCCACAAAAAAGAGACAGGGGGGTATCTTCTCGGATCTGTCGATGAGAAGTATCATAAGATTTACGTTATTGATACTTTTATCCCAGACGATAATAAAGGAACAGAAAGTTCATTGGTATTAGGCACAAAAGGTTGGGATACGTATCTCAACAACATAATGGCTCTAACAAGTAATCAAGTATATTATATTGGTGACTGGCATAGCCATCCCAAGGGTGGGCTTGATAGCTCTAATGTTGACAAGAAGATGTTTGAGAGTCTTTCAATAAAGAAAGGTCTTCCTCCATATATGTTGGGATTAATAACAAATGGAAGAGAGAAAAGAGCATATCTAATAACACATAAAAGATAAATTTTACATCATGATCGAAAGTATCACAATAGAGAATTTCTTATCGTTTAAGAACAAGACAATATTTGATTTCAAAGCGTCTTCTGAACGTAGTGCAAAAGGCTTTGAAAATATACAATGGTATTCTGAAAAAGACAGAAAAAAAATATTGAAGACCATCTTCTTGTTTGGGAACAATGGAACAGGTAAAACAAATTTTCTAAATGTTTTCTCTGTGTTGAATGATCTTGCCACAACATACAGGGCCAGTAAGAGTAAGGACGTAGATAGACTACCGAATGTCTCTTTCCTCCTTTCTGAAGATACAAAAGATGCTCCGTCTTCAATTGACATTGTTTTTCATACTCATGGCTTTCGTTATGAGTATTTTGTACGTTGGGATGAAAAATATATTCATGAAGAAAGATTGTCAAAATCTATGGGAATTAGAAAGAAGGCAGATCTTTTTTTACGATTATACAATAATCATAACGATATTGTAGAGATTACGTTCCCTGGCAAGAAGAACCCGATTAGCGAAGAAACAAGAAGGGTAATTTGTCAAAATACCATAAGGAATACGTCTGTTATATCAGTCTATGATGGTAAAAACATGGAATCTGAAGATTTAAGAATAGTTCATTCCTATTTTGAATCATGCAGATTATGTAATGTTAAGTCATATGATTTGGCCTCCATGATTACAAAACGTTCAGATGGTGATAAATTAAAAAAAGTGCTCTTATCCATATTAAAGGATTTGGGATCTAACATCTGTGATTATAGAGTAGATGATATAGCGATTAAACTCTCTGATGCAGAGAAGAAAGCAATGTTGTCACAGATGCCTGAAGATCAATTCTATTCAATTTTCCCTAATGGGGAGAGGAAATTCCAGCGCCTTAATTTTGCCTATCAGACGTCTGAAAAAACTGAGCGCTTTTGGTTGCCAGAGAATTTGGAATCAGAAGGTACACAGGAAGTAATACGCCTTATTATTGTATTGTTTGATAGTATTGAACAACATACTCCATTAGCAATAGATGAGTGTGCACAAAGTATCAATCCTGAAGTTTTAAAATATATAATCCAATTTTATTTAAAAGCTTCAACGGATTCTCAAGTCTTTTTAGCTTCACAAGCTATAACTATTTTAAACATGAATGGCTATCGCCGCGATACTGCACGTTTTTTTGACAAGGAACCGTCTTCGGGTATCTCGTCTTTTCAAATAGTTGACAAACAAAAATACCATAAGAAGATGAGTATCTATAATGCCTATATAAGTAACTCCTTTGGTGGAAAAACCGGGTTAATTGATGAGAAAGATTGGAATGAGCATATTGATCAAATTGTCGAACTGATTTAAATATAGTAGCTGGGGCAGCCTTTATTTTATGGACGTTCTTTTCCGATTCTGAATTTATTAGTTTCACAGAATATTCAGATTCAGAGAAAGGCACAAGTCGATACTCAATGTAACCAGCTTGTGCTTTTCTTGGATAGATAAAATTTTGTGGTTGACAGTACATGTCTTCCTAACTTTAAGTTATATCGCTTTAAGTGAGAAAGCGCATGAATAGTCAATAGACTCTTTCTTTCCAATAAACTTTTTCCATGCGTCCTCCTCATGACTCTTCTCGGAGATCTGTGTAGAGTTCAATTTGGAGAAGCATTTATAAACTTTTTCAAGCACAGACAATTCTTCGGGGGTGAACAATGAATCGTCAAATTTCAATTTTGATACAAGCTTTGTACCTTCAGCCCCATTCTCGAAATGTATTATTTCCTGTTCAATTCCGTCAAAGAAACTATAAACACGATCCCATCTTAAAGGCACAGGTCCATGTTGTATCGCGACGTAACTTAAACCTGTCAAGCCAACGCCTCGTGTCTTGTAACTGAAAAAGTCTGTATAGAAGAGCAGTTTATTCATCATCGTAAAGAACACGCCAGTAAATTTGTTTATGAAATACAATAGAATGTTCTCCAACTTGTCTATTGACTGAAATGCGAATCCATTTGTTAAATCTCGTCTTATGCCGTGGAAGAGATATAATTTCTTTTCATCATTGTCTCCATCATTCAAAATGGCGCATTCAATCTTCTTTTCCATCTTGAGATACTCATCTTTTGTGAATTGATTCCTTGAATTATTAAGGAACGTTTTGAGAACAATAGGATTCTTAATAACCATCAGTATCTTGCCATTGGCCTCACTGGGCATAATACCGTTTTCGTAAAGTCGGTATTGGTTATCGCCAAAACCGAGAATACGCGACATCTTTATTGCAGAAAGGCCGTAGAATTTTCTCAGATCTGTTATCTCATCAGGGAAGGGTATACCATACTTGGCACGGTATTGATTATATACCTGCCCTATATTGATTTCGTCCAACTCTGTCGTAGTGAAACGTTCTTTCGTAACGTCACACTCAAAATATAGGTGTACGTATTTGAACGTCTCCTTTCTATAGACCAAATTGGAAACTTCAAACTTCAATGTGGCGTTTCCGCCTGTAAATGGACTATTCATACACTTATTATTTAAAAGGGTAACTCATTACGTGTTCAGCTAAATGAAAGGAAATGCAGATGGTTGACCTGTTTGGATATCCCATTGTTATCTTTATATAGACCTCTCTTTTATTTATATTCTTTCCGAATACCCACATTTCACCCATATTGTTGAGAGTGTCTGTTATAGGCCCTTCAGAATAATCCTCACTTTTAAGTTTGAGGACCACGTTTTTTCTGTATAGCGGGGTTATGTCCAATTCTGCAAGAGTCTGCATGTTTTTTCCTCTGTCATCGCGAAATACGATATCATATATTTTAGTTTTCTGCCTGAAATTTGACAGGAATGTATCAACTTCATTTTTTGTAGCCATTCTTTTTGGTTTATAATGCAAAATTAAATGAAAACATTGATATATCCAAATGTTTGAGCCGTTTTATCAACTTTTTAGTTTTTTAGTACTATTATAACAAAAACTCACATTTGGCACGGAAATGCAGCATTAATATGGTACAGACAACTAATTCCTTGGAGCAAGCAACTGGGTACCTGTCATTGAGCGAATGACCAACGAATACAAACTGAATTATGAAGACTGCTCTACGGTAGTGCAACATTGAGATAATTAAACTAATAATACTGGACTTGCTTACGACGAGACCCTTTAATAGAATGTAGGGATACGAGAACAGCGATATGGGTGAGCCATCATGATACTTTTATCTTTTCCACTTCCTTCTCTGCGACTCCTCATCATCGACTGACATATCCATACTGCCATTTAGCTCCCATTCGCGATTAGTATCTGTAGCACCAGCATTGGCTGGGCTCTGAACCTGAATATCATTTCCCCTGTTGTCTCCCTGAGGCGGCAGGGGATTTCTGTTTGTGGCTGTGTGAGCAGACGGATGGATGCCCCTGCTGGCGAGATAGTTCTGCCGAAGCTGCTCAGTGACCTCAGGACGCAGTTGGATGGTCTCGTCGTTCCATGATACCGTGCTTCTGTGAATGCGCGTGCCAAATTGACGATATAGAATACGGTTGATGTCTGCTGTTGTGAGTTTCGGATTGTCGGCAAGCAGGTCGTCGATGGTCTGCTTTATCTTTGTAAAACGAGTGGCGGCATCCTCGAATTGAAGCAGCTCCTTAATGCTAAGGAACTCACCACCTTTAAAGACCGTTTTGTTCTTGTGGTCAACAACGATATAACCATACGGCGTATCCGCCTTGCCGACAAAGACTAAGCTTAATCCAAATTTCTTCTTCATTGCTGCTGCCAGCTCCTCCTTGTTGGCGGACAAATCCCTATATTTGTTTAGAAAGGCACGCAGTTGTCGACGACGTTTATCATCAGGTTTGTTCTCTCTCAGTGCGTGCTGCATGATGAGCTGCACCTGTATCGTACCCAGCTCCTGACTGCCGCGATAGAGGTGAACCAACGGCTTCTCATCATCGTCTTTGCACTCATAGCCTAAACTTTCCATAACGGCACAGAACTGCGCCTTGGAAGTGTAGCGGTAGGCCAGAGCCTCTTTGACGATGTCGCTCACTTCCGGTTCCTGCCTCCTACCCTCAAACTCCTCCATAATCTTCAGCGTGATTTCCCTTGAGCGTCGCTTCTCATGGGCATGGTCTATTTTGTGCCCGTCGGGTGCTACACGGGAGGTGACGATATGGATATGGTTGTTCGGCGTGTCATGATGGGCATAGATGAGTAGCGGCTGCCCCTCCTCGGCATACCCCATCTCCTTGAGATAGCGGTGCGCAATGTCTAGCAGTTGCTGGTGAGTGTATTCATTTCCCTTACAGCTCACTGCCACATGGAACTGCGCATTCTGGATATGCGTGTTCCGTGAGGAATAATCGATGAAGAACTGTCGCAGCTTTTCAGGCGTATAGCTCTCTTGCCGCAGTCCATAGATGTTCTGAGCCTCAAGCAGCGTAGCCATGCCTTTTTCGACCTTCATCTCATTGTAGGCTACGGCATGAAAGTTAGCAGAGGACGGAAGAATTGTGATGATCATAGTTCTTAGTTTAGGAAGTGGAAAGTAAGACTTTGTTACGCATTAAGTATGTTCCAAATTGTCATGCATGGCATCCAGCTCCGCTTTGATGCCTCTGATGGCTTTGACAGCAGTCTGAACTTCCGGCATGATGACCTTGCGGAAGTAACTCTCGTTGAGCTCATCAGCTAACGCCAGCTCATTCGCACGATGCATGCATTGGTTGAAATTACCACCGAGCCATGATAGTTGTTGTTGATATTTTTTGTAGTATTGCAGCAGCCCCTCCATCGCCATCAACTTCCCTCTTGTCCGTTTATCGTCGAAACGTCGGACGGCATCACGCACCATCGCGCTCACGTTCCCTCCATAGCTTTCCGCCTTGTTTTGGAAGATAAGAGCTTCTGCTTCGGAAAGCCTGATTTCCAATCTTATTCTCTTTTTACTCATACAGCGTATTGTTAGGATGAACATTTTGGTTATATTGCTCTGTCTGGACTGGCATTCTTCATTGAGATAATCGGGAGTTGCGACCAGGATTATCCCCCAGCTCTGCTGGCAAGTGACTTTTGACGTGTACTTAGGTGGTAACCGAGGTGTACGTACAAAAGTACAACTTGCTACTCATGAATGGTTGAACCCTATCAAGTAAGCGTAGTATGGTCATTTCTACTCAATTTCAATGGTCAGGTATCTCAAAATGTTCTTATAAAGGCTTCGTAGGACTGGACAAGAGACCGATTTCGTCCATTTTCCAGTCTAAAGGCTTTGCCGCGGAGTGCCCAACTGTTGCGGACTTCGTGGCCTAAAGTTACATATCATCATAGGTTACATTGTAACTTGGGAGTCATACACTCTTGAGTTATCAATCATCACGAGTTACATTGTAACCTAAGAGTCATACACTCCTAAGTTACATTGACTCCTAAGTTACATACACTCTTGGGAGTCATATCATCGTTTGTTACATTGTAACCTAAGAGTCATATCTTCGTGAGTTACATTGTAACTTAAGAGTCATTGACTCCTAAGTTACAGATGCTCGTGAGTTACAATGTAACCCTACAGGGGGCACGGACAGGTTGCCGAGGCTGGAGGTCGACGTTGATGAAGACACCATTCCGGCTAAAAGAATGTGTGAAGATGTTATAGCAAGGAAGATCTCTTTTTTGATGCATAAGCAGCTGCTGGCATGACAGCTTACCGGTGGAGGTCTCATCGAGTTGCCAGCCATAAGCGATGCCACCCTCGCATCTGATGTACAGCACATAGTCAGTGGTCTCAATTTTGAGGTCCCGGCAGAAGACCGGATTCCTTCTGTTGATGATGCTTGCTTCCTTTCCAAAAGCTTCTGTCATGCATTTTGTAAGGAAAGCATTCCGTTCCTCTGACGACTCAAAGACAGCGTTCGCAGTGTTCGTAAGATGTTGTTTGCTTTTGCTGACAGGTGTCAGGATTAGCTTCGGGCAATCGAAATACACCCCTAACTCCAAACTGAGTTGTTTCAGAAACAGGGCTGCGAGCATGCACTGGAACGGCGTCTCGATGGACCGGTCTACAAGAGTCAGCGTACATCTCTCTTGCCCCTTGAAGATGCTTCTGAAAAACGCCCAGTGTTCCGGGTCTTTGGCTATGATGGACTTGAGGAACTGCTGTGTGGTGGTGTCCTCACGGAAGAATACGTTGAACGTAAGTAACGCTTTCCGGTGGGTTGTATAGTCTTGATTTGTATCCATAGTTTTTGTCTGTTGATGCTATAATAAGATTGATAATCAGATAAATAAAAGCTATTAAAGTTTGGATTATTCAATAATTTTTCGTATCTTTGTATAGAATAAGAGTTAAGAAATATAGTCATTCACCCTCAAAAAGTAATCACCATGGCAGTAGCAGCTCTCGTCTTCGTATACGTGTTCATCATCACGTTTATCCTCACACTTGCATACTACCTCCTTGTGGGCATCCTGAAACTCATCGGATTCATTCTGATGGTTATGGTCACCAGTCTTGGCTTTTTCCTTCACTGGTCCATCGGGAAGATACTCCGAAGAGTTTTCCCTCGCAGGAGTGTCAGGTGTCGCCCTTAAATGGCGTGTCACTGTTTGAAGAAGGTTGGAGGGCTGTTCCATCACGGAGTGACCCTCCTGAAATTGCACCAAAATATATGTTACTTTACTCTATTATGACTTTTCCCTTTTGTCTTATTCTACCACCGCACTATTCCGTTTTTGATGGACAGTGGGATAGGGGAGAGCGGTCATGCGGAACAGCTTTTGGGTGACGGGAACATCTTGAACTGGTAGTTGCCAGTTTCCGTCTTTTCTATGATGCTGTTTTCTCTCATGTACTTGACGTAGTCCTTTGCCGTTCTCTCCTGCACATTGACGGCCTGCATTACTTCCGTCACCATCTCAGCGTATGAGATGCAATCCTTGTTCTTGAAGATTCCCAATGCGAGCTGTTTCAGATCACGTTGTTTGCGCCGTTCCTTGTCTTCCTTGGATTTCACACCCCGGTACACAAACATGTCCTCAGCGTTGTCCCATCCAAAGAGCATCATTGGTATGTCCAGCGGACTGCCGTCCCTTACCTTGATGACCTTTACGACAGAGTATTCCGGGTTGTCATCCTTCTCTATAGAGAGAATTCCCGCTGCCTTGCGCTGAAGCTCAGAACCGATATGTCCCCGGAGCTTGATGCCATTCGGTACGAAATGCAGTACACAGACAATACAGGTATGGTAGAATCCTGCCAGGCGGTACAGCTCATCTATTACCTCAATACTCTCCAGTTCATCATTGGCCGAGCGGACAAGATCGGCAACCCCGTCGATGACGACCAGTTGTATCCCTCCGTGCTCATTGAAGTTCAACTCCAGGCAGGAGCGGATAGCCTCTAATCTTTCCTTGCGTGACATTGCTGTCATATGGTAGGCATGAAAAAAGTCCGGCTTGGTATCAATGTAAGCCCTTCGGATGGTCTTCTTGACATTCTTGTACAGTTGTCGTTCCGATTGCTCAGTATCGAAGAGGAGCACCGCCTTCTTCTTCGGGTTCTCTGCAATGGTCATGCCGAGCGTCCGTTGGCTATCCAGTGAGCGTCCTACTATTGAGCCAGAGATGATGGCTGAGATGAAGTTGCTCTTGCCCACACCTTCACCACCTGTAAGGCAGAAGAGATTGTCGCATGAGCCTATGGGGACATCATTCACTTTCACGACGGCATGCGATTCTGACGGTGGGTTGGCATAGTCCAGTTCACATGATTTGTAGATGGCTGCCTCTTTCTTGCAGGACTGCTTGAGGAGGTCAAGGAGAATCTTTCTGAATTCCTCCGTCTTATGTCCGTTGGCATAGAAGTCGGAGATGTCTTTGTCGGCCTTTCCACCTGACAGAGGCAGCTCCAGCCTTTTCACCTTGTAGGCGGAGAGGCTTGCCATACGTTTCTTTGATGCTTCCATACCAGTCTCGTCCATATCATAGAGCAGAATGATATGCTTGAACCTACGTGCCAGGTTCTCGATGATGCTGTTAGGTATGTCTGCTGTCTCGCTGTTGAAGCACACGGCGTTGAAGCCATGTGCGGCGAGCGTCATCACGTCCTTCTCACCACCAGTGATAAAGACGATGTGAGCCCTTGATGGCAGCTGTCCCAAGCCGAACACATAGGCTGATTCATTGGACTGGGCATAGAGAAACCGGAACTTGCTGTACGGTCGGTAAACCTTTATCGCATCGTCGAAAGTCTTATAGACAAACATCGGCTCTGCGGGAGTAGAGGAAATCGTATAAGGTTTGCCTTCCGAAGTGACGCTGCTGTAGCTTTTGCCGCTTCTGACGTGGTAACGTTCCAGTACGGACTGTGTAATCCCATATTTCCCCCAGAACTTGAGTTCCTCTTCACTGAAAGCCTTGTAAGTTACTGTTGCTTTGTGAGACGGTTTCTTATCCGCTGTACTGTTCTTCTCTGCCTCCGTATTGATATTTAGCGGCAAATACTGTGGCTGTGAGGTGGCAGACCGATGCTGCCATCTCGTATTGTCTTCCTGCTGGTCAAAAGAAATACAGAGGCACATGTCCTCATTGATTTTGCGAAGAACCTTCACAAAGTCTCGCTTCGTATCCCATCCGTTCAATAAGGCAACAAACCAGAAGCAGTCGCCTGAATACTCTGTGGACCCGAAGTCCTTGAGCATATAGCAACCTTTCTTTGCGTTGAAGTATACGTAGCACGAAGCCTTCGTGTCCTCATAGAGCGGGTTCTTAAAACGTCGTTTAGGAGAAAAGGGCGTATTGATATAGTGGTGGAAAACATCAAGGCCCTGGCGTGTTTTTTCAAGAATCATATCCCTGGCGTTCATCATGGCTTGATAAGATAAGATGGTACGGATATGTTCCTGACGCTGCAAACCTTAGAGAGATAGTCGTCCATTCTTTTCAGTGCGTCAATATTGCTGAATCCCTTGCAGGTCGCTTTGCCCGACTTGACGGCGTCGTACAAATCTGAAAAGAGGTAGACAACGTGATTGGAGGAGAGATAGCGGAACTTGACCTTTTTGTCAGACCGCCATCGGGTCAGTGTGGATGAGGAGATACCGAGAATGGTCATCACGTCCTTTGAGCCAAGCTCAATGTCGGTGTTCTGTGGAAGACCGAAGTCGTTCTGCCCGTATGGTGGAGCATGTGGCGACTCAATGTTATCCCTTTCCATGTCATCATCAAGATTGTTGATCTGATTTGTCAACTCCTTGATATACGCTTCATTCTGATGCAGGTGTTGTCTCACTGCTTCGAGTAGGAGCCTCATAATACTTTGAAATTTTAGAAAATGTTTTTATAGTTGATATTGAATTTAATTCCGACATTATTCTTTGTCGTTGTTATCCTTCGTCGCCCACGCGACAATTTCGTCTCTGTAACGTTTCATCATGGAGCTTAGCTCTTCATTATCCGTTCCAACCTTGTTAGCCGCTGCTATGAGAACAGCAATGAGCTGAAATAGTTCTATCTTTACTGATTGTGGTGGATTGGATATTCCTAATATCTCCAATAGGAAATCGGACAGCATTTGCATGTTCTCATTGGAAGGTATTTTCCAAAAGAAGTTTCCGTCCGGTAGAGAAAGCATCTTTTGCAGCAATAAATTAAGATTACTGGTGTCTTGAACTTCAAAGATCACAATTCTCTTTCCATTTGCCTCCGAGCATTTTTCGAATGTCTCAATGGTGGAATTGGTCTTGCCTGCAAAAATCCTTCGAAGATTTGTAATGTTTATATTCGTTTTATCGGATATAGTAAGTGCTGTGTCGTCGTCACAGGAGAGGGTAGAACCTGAAGGAGCTAAAAAGATAGCACCTTTGGTTTCCCTTCCCTTCTTCTGTTTCTCCTTCTCTGAATTCTCAGATTTATTCATTATTTCTTTCATGTTGCAAATTTGGGAAAATTCGGCAACATGACAATTCAATATAATATCATAAAAAATATTATAATGAACAACGATATGCTATATGCTTGCTATGTACTGATAATCAAATAACTATGCGAAATATTTCAATATGTGAAAAATATGTCACAAAAACTTAAAATCTTATTTTGTGTTTAAAATTTTACAGAAAACAAGTAAAAAGGCATTTTGTTGCTTTTAGCGTCAGAATGAAGTTAGTTGTGTCGTATATGATTGATGATTAACATAAAATAGACAAACTTGCTGATATATTCTTAATAATTCTGGATGGCATATTTTGTAAGAAAATAGCAATTTTATACATTTTTATTACGTAAGAGTTAACTACATACTACCATATGAAGAAGTCTACATGTGATGCTCAGCTCAGAAGTTCTTGTACGAAGATACTGCGTACTTTTTTATTGAAGATAAGTAAGGGCGGACACAATATTGAATTGGTATCAATATCATGCCCACCCAAACTGTAAGTCGAAATCTGGTGAATTATAGGTCACGAGTGAACGGTACTGCAAAGTTACAAAAAACAATGGAACAAACGACTACTTTAATGTTTTTTGATTCTTTCTGCTGCTTAGCTAACGAAAAGGACCAAGGACGGGCATTTCACTTCTTTAGCTTGTTTGCTCTATAGCTAAAAAATCCACAATTCCTGCTTGAGGAGCAGAAATTGTGGATGTATAGTTACGCCAACCGCTTCAGTGCCTCTTTGCCAACTTCAATGGCTGCGGTGAGAAGAGCAATAGCTATGGTTGCGAGTACTGAGCCTGATTTCTTGTTGTTGTTCATATTTTTGATTTTGCTAAAATAATTGATACAATGATACCTATAGTTATGAGAATTTCCACAGCCACGTTGGGCTTGGGACAAGGATCAATAAACACTTTCATACTCTTTTCGATTTAATGGTTATCTTCCTTTGGTGTCTCGGCAGCGTTGAAGACTGCGTCGACTGCTTTGATGATGAGACCGCCGAGTACTTTGCCAGCTCCCTCTGCGATGGCGGCCACGGGGCCAAGTGCTTTGCTTAATGTTACGAATATGTCCATAGTTTTAGTCTTTGTGGGGGTTGGTTGGGCTCCCGTTTCCTTTTACACTGCAAAGTTAAGTCAACTTATTAAGATCGCAAATTTCTAAAATCACGACTCTCTGGATGGTGATAAAACGTCCTTAAACCTATAAGAACACGATGTCCTGTCGGCGGAGAATCATATCGATATTGCTTCGGTCACCACAGATAATCATTGCATCGACTGACTCCTTGCGCAATGGCAGGATAATATAGGAATCGTCAGCGTCACTCGCTTCACAAGTTTCTTTCAGTGTTTGGGCGATGTCCATCATACGAGGGTAGGGCAGGTTGCCCATAAAGATTGACCGTTGTATCCTCAGGCAGCCTTCACGTAGCAGGTAGGCTACAACAGTCCGTCGTGTGTACTCGTCGGAGATGTCATACATCACCAGGAAGATGGCATCATTGTTATTGATAATGTTTGTATTGTTCATTTTTTGCTTGACTGATATAGTTTCTTGAAAGTTTGAGCTAATGATTGAGCGTCCATCTGAATGACATTCTCCCTACTCCAACCATGGCGGCTGTCTGCCAGGACTGAGAGTGCATCGATAATTCTCATTGAAAGCATTTGACGCAGTTCATCAGAGAGCCAAACACCACTACCATCTTCCGACAGCTCGGCCATTGAGCTTTTCACCTCACCATTTATTGCCATTTGGAAGGCGACATTGTCCACCCAGCACCGGTAAGGTTCTATGACGTCGTAGGTAAAGACAGGATGGTTGTAGTTGTCAACATGCAGTAGTCCGATAGCCGGGTCTATGCCAGCTTTCACTAATGCATTCTCCACCCGGTTGTAGAGGATGGCATACCCGTAATTGAGCATGGCGTTGACGACATCCCTCGCTGGTCGCTGCTGCCGTTTCTTGAATTTCAACTCCTTGGGCAGTAATGGCACCATGGCTTGAAAGTACACCTTCGAGGCGATACCTTCCAAACCACGGAGTGATGACGCTATCGGCATGACTTTGTCTGATTGTAAGGAATGAATCTGTGTCATCGACGCTTTCATTTTATCGATACTCCATGTTAACCGTTCTCTCGTCCTCACGTCCAACAAGTCTGCTCTCTCCAATTCGTAAGTTCGTAAGGTATTTATCTGACCGGTTATCTTCCTTGAGAGTGTTTCTTTTATCCATGAGACGCCATCTGGAGAAGACTCGAAATATAACTGCCCTTTACGGATGGAAGCTATAGAGCCGAACTTGCAGTTCCATATCCTTCCCTTGACGTCACCTCTTCGGTCCATAAGGACAATGTCAATGTCGTTGTCAAGAGCAAGTAGGAGGGCGTCAGTGGAGATGCGTGTACTCTTCCAAACATAGATGGCTGTAACTCCATAGACAGGGACGAGCTGACTCGTCTCGTCATTACATACGAGGAAGTTGCTGTTGCTTCTACTCAGCGAACCTCCATAACTTTAATACGATTTCCATGTGATTACTTATATTGATAATGTGTATAACTTGGTGTAGCGTTTCCTTCTATGATGAGAAGTTGTTAGTGGCTTAGAAAAAACATTCTCAAAAGTTGCATGTCTCGTGGATTCTTCTTAACTTTGCGGTAATAAAGTGTTAAATCGGCACGAAATCGTGTTTAGATTTTTGAATTCTAGTACGTATTCTGCTGGTTTATAAGTGTTTGTGAAAATACCTGTCCAAGTGCGACCTCCATTACAATAAGGATTAAGACAAGAGCTTAAATGTGAAGTGGATACATGAACGGGTCCAAGTGCGACCTCCATTACAATAAGGATTAAGACTATGTTAAATAATTCTTTCATATTATCAGCATAAGTCCAAGTGCGACCTCCATTACAATAAGGATTAAGACTTGAGTGAGAATAGCCTATTAGCACTTCCACATGAGGTCCAAGTGCGACCTCCATTACAATAAGGATTAAGACCATGAGATACCCTCTTAGCCTTGTCACGTCTAGTTGTCCAAGTGCGACCTCCATTACAATAAGGATTAAGACTTATACTTAGAGTTGATAAGTCCATTAGCTGAGTCCAAGTGTGACCTCCATTACAATAAGGATTAAGACCAGGACATAACCCTGCTTCTCTTTGCCCTCGGTGTCCAAGTGCGACCTCCATTACAATAAGGATTAAGACATTGATGAATTTATGAATTGATGAAATGATTAAGTCCAAGTGCGACCTCCACTACAATAAGGATTAAGACAATCTCATCAGAAGTCCACCGATTGTATCGATGGCAGTCCAAGTATGACCTCCATTACAATAAGGATTAAGACTGATGGTCGAATGATTTACCTCCGACATCGTATGGTCCAAGTGCAATTTCCATTACAAGAAGGCTTATGACACCTAAAAGGTTTTTCAGTCCATAATAATCGCCGAGAAGTGTTTCTTCTGTATAAACAGACACAAGAGCTCGCTAATCCAATTTTCGTATTCCTTTGGTCTTAGTGTTCCATATTTCTTTCGCATTGTGAAGGAAGAGTGAGCAATTATACCAAAGTTAGAGAAATGTCTCAATAAAGATGATTATAATCACTACTAAGGATGTCGCCCTTGTCAGAACGTCTATAGAGTTTTCTAAACAAAAAAGTCCGGCTTGTAGCCGAAGAAATATTGTCTTCAAACTGCGAGTCGGACTTTTGAGAAGCCGGACAACTCTACTTGTTGGAGTTGCCACCCAAGGTACGGATGAGGATAGGGATCAGAACGCCTGCTGCTGTTGCTACTACCTCTACCCAATCGTTGTTGTTCTCGTTGTTGTTGCTCATATTTTTTATTTTTAAATGATTACACTGCAAAGTTAACTTGTTTCCTTCAGACTCACAGCAATGTACAATCACCACTTTGACGGTGGGAATAATACACTGCTGTCAGCCAGTTTCTCCTACTTCAACAGCACCTTGATGATGATCTTGATGATGAGAAGAAGATTACTAACGGGATTTGGACTAACTATCATATACTTGCCTTTCTTTCCCCACTGGCTTGGTTGATGTCGTAGGCGGAGCAGTGAGGCATATCCTCAAACGACGCTGCAAAGATAAAGAGAAAGAAGGTAGTAGCAAAGAGAGCGCTATCACCACATTCAAGGGGTGATAATAAAGAAGAAACTTGCTTGGAAAGAGAAGGATGAAACGTCAGGGAGATTGCAATCTGTGTCATTTGTGAGAGGAATAGATAAGTTAAACATTTGTGAGTTATGTCATTACTCTTTGGAAGGTAAAGAAGGAAAATCATAAAAAAAACAGGTCTGTTGGATAATATTACCATATTTTATGCTATCTTTGCAGTGTCTTGTGGGATTTGGCTGCTTCTGTGTTGACATCATAGAGGTTGTTAAATATCCTACTGAAGATATATTTCTGAGGAATTTATTCTTCCTCAGAGACTTATAAGAGATTTAATTATTAATTGCGTGCTTGGTCACTGAAATATGACAGAACGAAAAGCCCATGGTAGAGAATTGGCAATATAAATTAAAAGCTGGTTCGGAGCTTGCCCTTAATAAGGTCTTCAACGAATATTACACGCTTCTTAGCTCTATTGCTTACCAATATGTAGGCGATAAGCAGGTAAGCGAAGGTATTGCAGAGGACGTTATTGTCTATTTATGGGAAAAAAGAGAGCAATTGCTGCCTTTAGAAGATTTTCGGCGTTATATTTTACGCATGGTGCGTAACCGCAGTATAGATTATCTTAGAAAAGTAAAATATCCCATTGCTAATCTTGAGCACCCGAATGCCCAATGTTTCATTTCTGATTCAGATATCTTTGAAGACCTAATCCGTGAGGAATTACTGAAAATTATTGACGATACCTTGAATGGTCTGTCTACCCAGTGTCGGACTGTATTTGAGTTGAGTAGAAATGAAGGTTTGACTTATCATGAAATTGCCATAAAATTGGGTATTTCCGAAAATATGGTGAAATATTATATGAAGTCAGCCTTAAAAATGTTTCGTATGGCATTGGGGCAATATTTGGTATGGCTTGCTTCTTTTATAACAGTGCAAAATTCTTTTTAAAAAAGTAATTTTTCATTTACCCGATTTCCGCATATTACTCGTTATGTAGAAAAAGTAAGTTGTATGCAAGAGTCGGAAATAATAAGATTAATAGCTCGACAACAACAGGGTACCATTTCTGCTGATGATTTGTCAAGGCTCCATCTATGGTTTGACTATTCGGCGGACAACCGGCGGTTGTACCGTTATATATGTTTACTCTATCGGAAAGAACAAGTTGAGGTCGATATGACACGTTTTCTTGAAGATAAGGACAAGATATGGCAACACATTGAACAGCGAATTCATCAAGATGCTAGTTCAACCGCCCTGTCATCCATGATGTTAAAAAAATATTTTTTACCGTTTTTACGATACGCTGCTGTAATTGTAGTAACAGTATTGCTTTGTTTTACAGGAAAATATATATTTACATCTCCGGCTCCTGTGAAAATGATGTCAGTTAGTGTCCCCAACGGGTCTCTCTCACACATAACACTTCCTGATGGGAGCCAGGTATGGCTTAACTCCGGTAGCCGTATCTCTTATTCATCTCAATTTGGTGACAGGGATAGACTTGTCTCATTGGACGGAGAAGGCCTTTTTGAAGTCACTCACGACAAGAAGCGTCCCTTCATTGTCACTTCAGGTGCGACTACCATCCGTGTTCTTGGTACTAGATTCGACATGAAAGCTTACAAGGGCGATCCCTGCCAGCGTATCACCCTTATACAGGGGAAATTAAAAGTTGAACGTAGTGATGGCAGACAGCAAGTCTTAAAGCCTGGCGAACAGATACTCTTATCTCACAAGTTGATGAGAAAGAGTCAAGTTGTGACTTCAGACTATATAACATGGGCCAGCAATTATGGTAAAAGAGGACAGGTCCAAACACAGAAAGGCCTACGGCTGTCAGGGGTTCAGAATGCTAATAATCAGCGGACGAGTTCGCTAATTTTTGATAACGAGCCATTAGAGCAAATCGTACGTGATTTAGGCAGAGCGTTCAATGTGGACATTCAAATTCAAGGAAATATATCTGACGAAGTATTTTATGGTGATTTTCGAAACGATGAAAGTCTAAGCCAGATTCTTGACATTATAGCGTCAACAGCTCATGTGAGGTACAGTCTCCAGGGAAATAAAGTAATAATTTTTAAGTAAGGTAAGAGAGATTTATTTACAATAATCTAATATAAACAGTTTAAACATTTAGAGTATGAGAGATTCCGGGAAATGTAGAGCAGCGATAGCTGTTGCCATTTTTGGCAGTATGTTTCTATGTATGCCTGTAGGTGCATCTGCACGATTAGTGTCTTTAAACACGGGGCAGACGGCGGGCAGTCAGACTGTGCTTGCCGCTTTGAATTATGTTAAAAGCAAATTGGGCTATTCTGTGTGGTACAATGTTGGGGATATTGATTTGCAGCGTAGAGTCAGTGTAATCTATCGTGGAAAAAATATCTCAGACATCATGTCTCAGATATTAAAAGGACAAGGGTTGAATTTTCAAATCAGGGGGAGAACCATAGTGATTGGTACTGCGAGAAAAATCTCTGCTTCAGCGCAACAGAGAATATCTGGACGGGTTTTCGAAACAGGTTCCGGCGAGCCACTCACGGGTGTCACTGTCCGTGTTATTGGCTCAAATGCTGTAGCCATCTCTGATGTGAATGGCAACTACACTATAAAGGCCCAGGAAGGAGATGAACTGCAGTTCTCTTACCTACTATATGATACTGTGTTGCGCAAGGTAGGTAAGAGAAACGTAATAGATGTTGGGATGGAAAGCAATAGCGTATCTCTAAACGATGTTGTTGTCACGGGATACCAGACTATGAAGAAATACAACATGACCGGTGCTGTCAGCACGATAAACAAGGAACAGATAGAAATGCGTTCCGCCAACTCTTTACAATCTGTATTAGAGGGTGCTGTTCCTGGTCTTACTGTTTATGACGGTGAATACCGTATTCGTGGTGGTGCATCGCTCAATGCCGGGAACACCCCGCTCTTCATCGTTGATAACTTCGAGGTTGAACAACTGCCCACCAATATGGATCAGGTGGAGACCATCACTGTCTTGAAGGATGCGGCGGCCACAGCCATATGGGGCTCTCGCGCAGCTAACGGTGTAATCGTCATTACCACGAAGCGGGGACAGCAGTCAGCTCCCAAGATAAGCTATTCCGGTAATGTCAAAGTATCTTCAAAGCCCGATTATTCTGACCTGCACCGTGCCTCCTCTTCCGACCTTGTCAGCTATGACCGAGATGCCTTTATGGGAGGGTACTACTTCCCAGGCTATTTTGACTATGGGACAAGCGGCTACAACCTTTCTCAGGAGATTATCAAAGACTATCTTGTCGATGATGTCTCTACGCTGTCAAAGGAACAGCTGGCCGAAATGGACGGGAGATTGAATCAGTTGAGTGTCAAGTCGAACAAAAAACAGATAGAGGACCTTTTCCTGCGCCATGCCCTCCGGCAAAACCATATGGTCTCTATTTCGGGAGGCGGAAACAAGGTCACCTACTTCGTCTCGGGCAGTTTTACGTGTGCCCATTCCAGTTACAGGCAGGGAGACAGCGAACGGCAGTTTGAGCTCAACTCCCGTATGTCAATCAAGCTGCTCGACAACCTGACGTTGAGAAACACTGTTTACAGCTCGTTCATCAACAATAAAAACGGTTATACCGATCTGGCCTCCGACATTTATACGCTCTATCCCTATCAGGACATTACCGACGCCCATGGTAACCACGTGTATGACTATACGCAGTTCAATCATGCATTCTCAGACAATATGGTCAGCACCTACGGATACAGCCCTGAGGGGAGGAACCTTTTAGAGGAAGTCAACTTGGCCAACAATAAGACCAAAGGCACTGACTATAAGATTGGCGTAGGCCTCGACTGGCGCGTGCTCAATGGTATTTTGTTGTCAGCCGACTATCAGTATGAGCGGTACCAGTCATCCACCAAGAATGTCACGGCCAAAGACAGCTATAGCGCCCGGCACGCCATTAACTACATGGCTGCGCCTGACAACAGCGGAGCCCTGGTCTATGGGTTGCCGATGGGTGACATTTTAGACCACTCACAGACGGACACAGAGGCGTGGATAGCCAAGTTCGGAGCAACACTCAACCGTAATTTCGGTGTGCAAAAGGAACATTATGTCAATGCCGTAGCCGGTTTCGAGCTGCGGTCACGCCACTCCTGGTCAGAGAGCTACCGGAAGTTCGGCTACGACGACCAGACGCTTACTTGGAAGCCTATAGACCAGTCTACTCTTAGTGAGAAAGGAATGTCTTGGATTGACGGCTATACGCATACCTACGACGCGACCAGCTATGACAGGTTTTCAGACCTTCTCAACAGGGAACTATCCTACTTCCTTTCAGCCACATACACCTACGATAACAGATACACCGGGTCGGCCAGTCTCAGGTTTGACGAGTCCAATCTCTTTGGTGCGAGCCACAAATACCGCCGCAACCCCATCTATGCTTTCGGTGCCAGTTGGAACATCAAGAATGAGAAGTTCTTTCATTTTAAGCCCATTACGACACTGTTACTTCGCGCTTCTTATGGCTTGACGGGTAATTTCGACCGGTCTGGTTCGACATCCCCCGTCATGATAGGCCGGAAGACCTACTTGTCGTCAGTCAAGGATTATGTGGTTCGCATCTCCACTCCTCCAAACCCAAAGCTGAGATGGGAGCGCAATAGGTCAGTCAACCTTTCCATCGATTTTGGATTGTGGAATTGCATGAATGGAACGGTTACGTATTACAATAACTTCTGTTATGACCTTTTAGGACGTACGCTGATCGACCCGACCAATGGCTATTCCTCCGCAACGATCAACGCTGCCAACATGAGAAATCATGGTTTGGAAATAGAATTGGGAGGTGATATCATAAAGCACAAAGACTGGAACTGGAATCTTCACTGGGTGTTCTCCTACAACAGAAATAAGATTACTAAAAACAAGGCAAATGACGGAGAGGTAAATTTGACGCGCGTCACCGGTCTGACCAATTTCGTGGAGGGTTATCCACGCGAGGCTGTATGGAGCTACCGCTGGGCAGGTCTTGACGAAAACGGCGAGCCGCGTATTTACAAAAAAGACGGCACTATCGTCTATGGGCCGGAGGAAATTACAGCTGAGGATATTGAATACAGTGGCACCTACCAGCCCAAGTATAACGGTTCCCTCACATCTTCGCTTCGTTGGAAGGGCCTCACGCTCAATCTGCTTTTTGTCTATAACTTTGGACATGTGTTCCGTGCGGAGTATCCGGGCATGAGTCCCTACGAGAGTTCACCAGTCCTGAGTGACAAGATTGCACAACGCTGGCAGAAGAGCGGTGACGAGAACTACACAGATATACCCTGCCTGCCGACGATGGAGAACCTGTGGGCACACACCAATTATCGTGAGTATGTCTGTAAATACTCATCCAACAGCATCCGTAAAGGTGGCATGGTCAGACTGCGCGAGATACTGCTCAATTATGAGGTGCCCCGCACGTTTCTGCGTGGATCCTTTATCAAGAGGCTGGCCGTGACCTGCCAACTCAACAATGTCTGGCTGTGGACTGCCAACAAGGAGGGCTACGACCCTGAGGCCGTCAATCCTCTTACAGGCACACTGAGCCTTCCGCAGACCTTTTCGTTCACCGCAGGGGTGAAACTTGATTTCTGATATTCTATTAATGTTATTGCAGACAATAAACGAAATAATATGGTATACAATTATATAAATAAGTTGTGTATGTCACTTCTTGTGGCAATGGTGCTCACCTCATGCAGCGATTTCACAGATACCACCCCCAAGGGCAAGGTCATTCCCTCGACCACTGACGATTTTAAGGGTATGGTCATTGACCCGTCCAATGCGTCAACTGCCTACCCGCTCGCCAACGTATGCAGCGACGATGTTTTCAGCAACGACCTTGAGGCTACGACCACACAGGGAAAGGCCTATTATTGGATGGAGAATTTCTTTCTTTCAAATGAGAATGATTACTGCTGGAACGACACCTACAGCCGAATCTATGTGATGAACACGGTAATCGACAATCTGCCGTCTTCTTCCGGAGGAACGGAGAACGAGAAGGCCGAACTGATGGCCGAGGCCAAATATTGGCGAGCTTATCTTTACTGGCTTCTTCAATCATTGTATGCCAAGGACTACAATGCGCAGACCGCCTCTTCTGATCTGTCTGTGCCTCTCTCCCTGCATGGTGACTTGGAGGCTTCGCTGCCCCGCGCCACAGTGTCGGAAGTTACCGCACAGATTCTGAGTGACCTGGAGGGCTCGGAGACACTGTTGCCTTCTAAGCCAAGTAATGATTATCGGCCGTCCAAGGGTGCTGCTTATGCGCTCAAGGCCCGCATCCTCTTTTATCAGCATGAATATGACAAGGCAGCCGAGCAGGCCAAACTTGCCCTTCAGGAAAACAGTACAATGTATGACATGCGTACATGGTCGTTCAAAAATGAGAAGCGACCGTCTGCTGGTATTAACGGCAGGGAGGCGCAAGGCCAGTTTTCCCCGGAGAAGCTCGGCTACCTGTCAAGCAATATGCCGTCAATCCTGACATCTATGTGTATAAGTGATGATTTGCAGGCTCTATTTGAGTCTGGAGACCTGCGGTTTAAGTTCTATTTTTCAAATTTGGATCGCATGGGTAAAACATGGGAGGATGGTAAATATAGATTTATACAGAATCTTGATTATAATCTGGGAGTCCCTGAGATGATGCTCATTGAAGCAGAGGCCTTGGCCAGAAAGAACGATGCCTCATGTCTTGACATTCTCAACAAACTGAGGCAGAACAGGTTCAGTGCAGACAGTTATCATCCGCTTACAGCTAACAGCGGCACATCTCTCTTAGATCTCGTTCTGGACGAGCGGAGGAGAGAAATGTGTCTGAGCAGCCTGCGATGGCTCGACATGAAGCGACTTGCAGCTGAGGGAATATACACCAAGACACTCACTCGTACACTTGACGGGACAGTGTATACTCTGGTGCCCAACTCCAAACTTTATGTCTTCCCAATTCCTTTACAGGTGCTGTCACTCAACAGCAATATTGTACCAAATGACAGAAAACAATAGCTCAATAGTGCCATGAGAAAAATAATTTTCATTTTTTCCCTTCTGGTGTCTTTTAGTATGGAGTTCCATGCCCAGACACCCTTCTCCTGTCATGTTACGCTTGACAGCGTTTTCCACGGCAATGCATACCTGACTACAGTGAGAGACAGCATGGTCCGTGTGCAGACCGTCCGCGTGGATGGCAAGGAGTTTGACCTCCAATACCCCATAGCCCGCGCCGACGAGTATCGTGTGTCGGTGCGTCCCTACCGGTTTGGAGTTTCCATTCTTGCAGAGCCCGGCTGTCATTACGACATTGCCGTAAAAGGCAGCGACGTAACCGTCAGCTCGGACCATGGCAAAGAACAATTACTATGGAATGAACTAGACAAAGAACTGTCGCCTGTCCAGATAAAAGCAGAAAGGCTTGCCCAAAACTACATGGACTTGAAGGCACAGGGAGACACGGATAGAGCCAAGGCCGCCCTCAACATTTATCAGGCTTATTATGATACCATCAACACTATGAAGCGGGCGTTTGTCAAAAAGTACCCGCTCACACTGGCTGGCGTAAGGGCGGCCGCCGACTATCTGAGTCTGGAGTACCCGGATATGAGAAGCCTCTATGACCTAATTAAAGATACTCCTTTCTACTATACCTACTATTGGAGAACCTTCTATAAGCGGTACAAGGAACTTGCCGACAAATGGATTCAGGACAAACCCGCTCCAGATTTTACCACATACGATGCTGACGGAAAGATGGTACGGCTGTCCGATTTCCGCGGCAAATATGTCCTGCTCGACTTTTGGGCATCATGGTGTGTGCCCTGCCGTGCTAAGATGAAGGAGCTGAAGCTCATCTATCCTCAGTTGAAGGCCAAGGGAGTGGAAGTAGTTAGTATCAGCATGGACGAGAAACGTGACGCCTGGCTTAAGGCTTCACGTCAGGATGGAATAGCATGGGTGAATACATGCGATGTGAAACCATTTGGCGAAAATGTGATAGGTAAGGCATACAAGGTATCGGCGGTGCCAACATTGTTTGTCATCTCACCAGAGGGAATCATTGTCTCGCAAAATCCCACAAAAGAATATCTTTTGAAACTGAACGTTAAGTAATTTTGCTGTTACTATTTTCAAGAATGAAAGCGTGCCCGTATGGACACGCTTTCTTTGTTGCTGAACATTTAACCATGACATTATCCTATCCATAGATAGTCGTCCTATATAGAACGTCAAATTAACTCCAAGACGAAAAAGTCCGGCTTCTAGTCGAAGATATATTGTCTTCAAACTGCGAGCCGGACTTTTTAAAAGGAGAAGCGCCCCTATTTCTTGGAACTGCCGCCCAAGGAACGGATGATGATAGGGATCAGAATGCCTGCTGTTGCTACTACCTCCACCCAATCGTTGTTGTTCTCGTTGTTGTTGCTCATATTTTTTATCTTTAAATGATTACACTGCAAAGTTAACTTGTTTCCTTCAGACTCACAGCAATGTACAATCACCACTTTGACGGTGGGAATAATACACTGCTGTCAGCCAGTTTCTCCTACTTCAACAGCACCTTGATGATGATCTTGATGATGAGAAGAAGATTACTAACGGGATTTGGACTAACTATCATATACTTGCCTTTCTTTCCCCACTGGCTTGGTTGATGTCGTAGGCGGAGCAGTGAGGCATATCCTCAAACGACGCTGCAAAGATAAAGAGAAAGTGAGAAGTAGCACAGAGAGTGCTATAACCACCATTCAAGCGGTGATAATAAAGAAGAAACTTGCTTGGAAAGAGGAGGATGAAACGCCAGAGAAATTGCAATCTGTGTCATTTGTGAGAGGAATAGATAAGTTAAACGTTTGTGAGCTACGTCATTAATCTTTGGAAGGTAAAATCGGAAAATTATAAAAAACAGGTTTGGTGGATAATGTTACCATATTTTATGCTATCTTTGCAGTGTCTTGTAGGATTGGATTCCCTATGTTTTGACATCGTAGAGGTATAAGATTCCTGCAGATGACAAGGTCCTGACTGTTGCTATCAATTAGAAAAACATAACCAGATAATTAATGAAAAGTTTAGAAATTTGGACTGATGGTGGATGTCGTATGAATCCTGGCATAGGAGGCTGGGGATTTTTGATTCCAAACTTCTTTAATGTTAAAAGTTATGGTTATAGCAGCATGACAACAAATAATATCATGGAGATTACGGCTATATTAGAAGCTCTCAAGGTAGTAACAAAGAGTACTAATAGCGGACAGTTAAATGATTATGATATTATCTCTGCAAGGAAGTTGCCCTTGTAAGAATGTCTAAAGAGATATTTAGCTGAAAAATCCGGCTTGCGGCCGAAGAAGTATTGTCTTCAAACTGCGAGCCGGACTTTCGAGAAGCAGGACAACTCTACTTGTTGGAGCTGCCTCCCAAGGTACGGATGAGGATAGGAATCAGAACGCCTGCTGCTGTTGCTGCTACCTCTACCCAATCGTTGTTGTTCTCGTTGTTGTTGCTCATAATTTTTATCTTTAAATGATTACACTGCAAAGTTAACTTGTTTCCTTCAGACTCACAGCAATGTACAATCACCACTTTGACGGTGGGAATAATACACTGCTGTCAGCCAGTTTCTCCTACTTCAACAGCACCTTGATGATGATCTTGATGATGAGAAGAAGATTACTAACGGGATTTGGACTAACTATCATATACTTGCCTTTCTTTCCCCACTGGCTTGGTTGATGTCGTAGGCGGAGCAGTGAGGCATATCCTCAAACGACGCTGCAAAGATAAAGAGAAAGTAGGGAGTAGCAAAGAGAGCGCTATCACCACCCTTCAAGCGGTGATAATAAACAAAAAAATCCCGTCTTTCATTCCTTGTACGAGGAGAAAGACGGGAGGAAAGGTCGTTTTACTTGCCGCTACTGTTATAGCTGGACATCAGTACTCTCTGAACTGTGTGAAATGGAAGTGGGAGAGCTTGTCTCCATTGCCGAGATTCTCGGCCACACGGTCTGTGCACGAGGCGACACAACGTATGCCGTGAGCTTTCAGTTGAGACACAAGTGCGAAAGTAAACGTCATCTCACCCATGATGTGGACTGTGATGTCAGTATACGGATAGTCCTCAAGAATGCGTTGGGCAGTTTGTTCTGCAAGGGCAGTAATCTCACTGGCCGTTGCATCCGCAGATACTTGTGGAAAAGGAAAATCGACAACAGAGCCGTATTGTCGTGCAGCCTGCAGTTGGTCGTTTTCCCAGTTTCCCGACGGATGATTGGAAATATTGATGAACACGCGTTGCTGATCGGCCTTGTCTTCACTCTGGTCCTTCAATATTTTACTAAGAGCCTCAATGTAGTTGCCAATATTCTTAATGATGGTATCAGAAGGTTGGTCCTGCGCCCGGAAACCTGCGTGGTTATAGTCGTTGCGGAGATCAGAAATATCCCCGAATTTATCTATCAACTCGCGGTTGGCCAACAACTTGTCTCTAAGAATTTCTTCCACTTTCTGCTGGTTGTCATCTTTGGGTCCCAATGACAGAACTTCCTTTTTCTTTCTGATAGAGAAAGCATTGTTTACCAGTTTTCTGCCATCCTTGTCATTGAGCGAAATTCCATGTCGCTTACAGAAGAAACTCACAACGCCCTCTTCCAATAAGGTGATGGCCTGTTGATACAGTTGCTTGCCAAAACACCATCTTGCTGCGTCCACACAGTTTTCCCATACGTTGTTGGAGACCTTTATGTCTGTTCTGATGGTCTCAAAGATAGGATTCAGCGGTTCTAGCCCAGTATCCTCTTTCAATTTTTCCTCTATTTCCTGAATTTTACCGTCAAGCCTTTTAGCGATTGTTCCATTGGAAATGGACTTTCCCCGACAAACAATACGATCTTTGGTATAGGTCTCTAAAGCTGTTGCGAATCTGTTGACAAGACCGGCATTGGCCTTGGTCTCGGGTGTGCTTTCCGGATTGGTGAAGCACTCCACTAAGCTCTTCTTTGTCATATCCTTTAAAGGCTCGGCATAGCCATGTTTAAGGTATTCCGTTGCAGCCGATGTCCAGTCCTGAAGGTAGGAGAGCGCTAAGAGGTTGATGATAGGTGCGCGGTTAGGCTCCTGAGATCTGTCACGTGCCTCGTAGTTACCGTAAGAGATATATTTTACGGTGACATGTTTCAGAAATTTGGCATAGTTGCTGAGTACGAGGACGAGCATGGGGAGATAGCGGAAGGCATGGGTCATATCGATGTAGAGTTCATCGCCTTCATGTATCTGTCCGTAGACCTTTTGGAATATCTCCCACATCTCCTGCTCGTTCTTTCCTTCCGGGATACCCCTCACCACCTGCCAGTCAGTTTGGAGCTTCATGTCCTCGATGACCTGCTCCAGCCGTGTGTATTTCTCCTCCTTTTTCGTGAAATTGTTGACACGCGTTGTCTTTCTCTTGTCCCAGTTGTCCTCAAAAGCCTGGTCGGTGACAAAGAAGCGGACGGCATCCTCTCTACTCCAATCACGTGCGCCAATCTGCTCCAGTACAGCGCTCTGGATGTATTTTGTTTTTGGAAATTCCTCTCCTGTAGCACTGTCAAAGTACACACATTCTTTGTAGAAAGTGGTGCCAAGGAAAGAGATGAAAAGTTTTCTCGCCATGGTATTATTCTAGGTTGAGTTGATTATTAGACAGTTCTTGCGGCCCTATGATACCCTTGATTCCGAGTATGCGGCAACGCTTGTCGAGGTTATGCAAAGTTCCCTTCGATAGTGTTGACAGCTGATGGAGAGTGAAGAGGTATGGGTTGACGACGAGTCCATAGTCTTTGCTGATGGCCGCAAGCTTATAGAGATAAGTCTCTATGGTGTGTGGAACAGTGGCGTTGAAGCCCATCATGGTCACCTTGCATTCTATGACATAGAGAGCGTTGTCACGAATAAAGGTCACGTCGAGCTCATTGTCGTTGGTGGCTTGTACCTTGTTGCGGTAAATCTTCAGTGACAGGGCTATGTCCTCATCACGGAGGCGATACTGGCGCTTGATACGGGAGTAGGTATACTCCTCGAACCATCCTCCTCCGTAGTAGCGCTTGTCTTCCGGTGTCTGCCATACGCCCTCGTCACGGGCATGTATGAGCTTGAAGGGCAGTTTGAACCTTCTATATCGGACTTCCTCAAACAGAGCCTTCGTCTGCTCTTCACTATGGGTAAGCGTATTGTCGCAGGTGTATTTCATGCCGTAGAGGGCGAAATACTCTTTCAGCGAGGCACGATAGAGCAATGGGAGCCACATGCCAGTAGAGAGGTTATAGTATTGGTTCTTGCCAATGGGGACATAATAGAAGCATGTGTCAAAATTGAGGAAGAAGTCATGGACCGCCAGTGACATCATCTTTGTGCCACCTGTGAGGTTGACAATATACTTATCGTCTTTTCTTATCTCCCAATTTCTCAAGTCGTCAAGGGCCTTTCGGTAGTCGTTGCCATCGACAGAGACATAAACGACATCTCCTTCCTCCTTGCCGAGGGCACTTTGCAACTGGAATCCGCGGTTATCCTTGTCCACCTCCGGCGTCGTGATGAAAAGCAGCTCGTCATACTTGCCTTCCATCTCCCTAATGAAGAGATAGTTAGGCAGAGTATGCTTGCTGAGTATGGATACTAGAATTGTTGACATCGTGTTATAGTTTATCGTAAATATCACCGAGGAGTTCTTCGAAGCGGTCGCCAAGCTTGCTCTTCGCCTTCTGCCACAACTTAGAGTTCTTGTCGGCAAGCTCTTTGTCTTCCTTCTTTGGATGATTGCCTGGCTGAGCGAGCCGGTGGAAGGTTACTGCATAGTCTTCTTTTTCCTTGTCAGTGAGTTCGGCCTCCTTGGCTTTCTTCATCCACTGGTCTGTCCTCTTGTTCATTCCGGTGAAATCGGTGACCTTATATTGACCTGCCTTAGGAGTTCCTTCTGCCCATTGGGCATCAAGCTCCGCGCCGAGACCGGCCAACAGCTTTTGTCGTTTGGCTTGCTCCTCCAAAGCCTGTGCCTCTTTCTGCTGTTTTTCGATTTCAGCATTCTGAGTCTCACGCACTTTGTCCATAAGAGCTTCCTCATCGGTGGTGTCAAGCCCGGAGATTCGCAGTTCTCTGACCATCGCCTCATATTTGGCATATGCCTCGTCATAGTGACCAGAAGCGACAAGTGCCTGTGTAGCGGCATAGTCAGTTTTGTGATCATCGAGCCAAGGTCTTTTACGTATACTGGCTTTATCACTTGGACTGAGAAAAGACATCGCGTTAACTGATGTTGGTTCTTCCAAAATCCCGAAGTTGGTATTGTTCCTTGCTTCCTTGTACTCTTCCAGTCCCATAACCTTTAAGTCATCTTTGTCGTGTTCGCTTAGAATTTGCATGAGTCGGGTGACCTCAGGGGTATCTGCCCACATCTTTCCCAGATGGGAGTTAGTGAATACAGACATTGTATACTCAAACTCTTTGAGGTATTCTTCTTTTGAATATCTGAAGCTTTGCGAGAGTTTGACATCATCTATCTCCAACTTGCCATAGCCATAGCCACGTGCCAGTCCAATGTTATGCCAAACCTTTTGCGTGTTGTGCAAGGTAAGGGCCGAGAGCAGCGCGCCAATCTCCATCTTGCGAAGGTTATGTACAGCTATTCGCAATTTGAAAGTCTTGTTTACCGGAACTGGATAAAATGGATTTTTTATGACATTCCTATTTCCATTGCCTTTTGGAAGTTCTGTAGTGCTGTTTCCTTGATGCACCCGATAGAGTTTCCTTCCTGCAATACCTTCGGGGTTTTTGTAGGTCTTATAAGGATTGTTATGCTGTTTGAGATAGAAGGGATAGAATGAAGCCTTCGGTTGGCCTAATACACCATTGATGCAGTCTCCCAATTCGCTGTCAGGGATAGCATTGTCAGCGAAAGCATTACCGATCTGCACTCTGCCACGAAGTGAGTCTTTCCCCTTTTCATCGGCATACCCAAATATAGCCTCTGCTAAATCAGGTTTAGTGGCTTCAGGGTCTATCTGTTGAGCTTTGACTATTTTGTCAATACTGTTGGCATAAGGCATTCTGATAAGTTTAGACATGCCAATAGCAATAATCTTTCCCGTGCTTTTTTCAGGCAGGTAGAATACGGCTAAGGTTCCCCCTTGGATAAGATAATCCTTTACGGTCTGATTCAGTCCATACTTACCCTTCTCTTTGGACTTCGCTGTGCTAAAGTCTGGAGTTGGTTCATGGACAGTGAAGAAAGCATCCACGAGTTGCTTATCATGAATTGGTATAAAGTCGCCACTATCATAGTCTGAAGGAAACAGAAAGTCCCTATTTTTGCTGTTTATATTACCAGAACAGACAATCCGATATTGTTTACCTTCTTTTTCATAGACAGGATATAGTTCTCCACAATCCTCTCTGATGGCCTTACTCTTCTGCCATCCAGTTTTGATGACACCTTTGGATGGATATACTTTATGAAAAGACGGGTATTTCTTTAACAAATCTTCATCGTCTATATAATCAATCTTCCCCTTACACGGTTTCAGGCTTAATTCTTCTCTATCATCATCATAGCGCAGCCATCCAGGCTCAATACCTTCCATCAAATTCAAGTACGGCTTGCTGTCTGGAGCTTGTTTACCTCCAAGGTCTCTAAGGCTGAAGAACCGGTTGGTGTACTGCTTCATTTTTCCGAATGACATAATCTCCAGTGTGGTGCGCAGCATACCCTTGATGCTGGTAGCGGGAAGAAAATACAAGCGTTTGCCGTCTTTCATGACATGGGCGGAGTACGGGTCATGGCTGTTACGGTCCGCGCTGCCGTTACGGGTGAACAGCGGTGAGACGTTGTGCAGTGTCACGTCTATGTAGCCATCCTCACCATCGGAGAATGGAGCATCTTGCGACACCTGTTCCGCCCACGAAGGATGGAACACCTGCTCGTTGAGTGGTACAAAGTTATAGATAGATGTCAACTTTCCCATGATTATTTCTCCTCTGCTTTAAATCCAACAAACACGAGATCCCTCGGCTGTAAAGTCATCATGCCCTCACAGAGCGGGTCACTTACCTCGTCCCAGAATTGCAAGTATACGAGCTTGCCTACGCCCGGCATCCTCAGTGGAAGGTATTCCTTCCTTGTCACGCGCCCGGAACCCTTCGTGTCTTCGGGAGTAACGTGGAAGGTCTTGACATAGTAGTGGCCGTCGGCATAGCGTATGGTGAGAGACTCCCCTTTATCGGCATCATATAGCTCGCCTTCTACAATAAAGGGGTTGGCACTGTCGTCGAGTGTGATGTCTACAGTCTGTTGCGAGGCAAAGACTTTGTTCTGAGTGGCATTGCTCCTACGAATGTAGCCTACATAATTACCTTTTATATGTTGTATCATCGCTTAGTCCTCTATTATTAATGTTCCTTTAAAGGTTCCATTTCCGCGGTTCACGCCTCCACCGAGTGGCAGCAGCCCGTCAGCGACATCCTGCAAGGCCATCTTGAAAGCATTGCTGATGTCATCATCCTGGATGCAGTCTCTTCTTACGTCGACCGTCAGTAGAATCTCACGGCACAGACCATTGGTGACCTTCTCGGTGAAGAGCGCGCCGTCCATGGTGCCACCCGTGAAGCGGTCGATGGCAATATGGTTCATGATTTTCTCGTCATCTTCCTTTTGCCCTGCGGGGATGATGACGTCAGACAGCATGATGTTTCCACATTTGATGTATTTGTCCGCGTCCTGTCCTGCTTTGCCGAAGATAGCTTCTACTGCTGGGCTGGCATCGCCTGTCAGAGGCTTCTCGCCATCGTTATCTATGAAACGCTTCTTCAACTTGTTCCAATGATAGGCGGTCCGATGAGCTAACGCACCCTTTACCGAGGTCGCCGGAATAAGGATGCCCCGTTCCTGGAATGTCGGTTTGCCATCGGCCCAAACTATGTAGGCTTCGCTAACGGGAGTCATGTCGGCATCATCATCCCCCATACCCGAGCCGAAGAGGAAGAAGTTTTCAGGCTTCAGTTTCAGCGTGTACCGCTGCCATTTGCTGTTTGTGATAGTGTCTGTTGTCAACTCTTTGGCGCCTTCCAAGGGCGAGTCCAGAGAGGCAGAGCGAGAGACATAACTCTTAAGATCGGTGGGATTGGTGAGGTCGTAATCCCTACGCTGCAAGGTTACGACTTTCATCAGTCCAAAGCCATTATGTGTGCCGCCACCCACACGGAAGGTGTCACTGCGGAGGACATCCAGCAATTTTTCATAGAACTGCGCCTCTTCTTCAGAACCCGTGGAGAGCAGTTCCATCTCAAAGCAGAATCGCGTGCCTTTATAGGTAACCTGTTCATCGAACTTTCCACCCTTGTCGGTAGAGCCCAGACTGTTGATGCGTACATGCTGGCGCACGGGCAGCATCCGGAAGCGAGCATAGAAATCGTCATTTATGTTCATAACCCTCAGTCCATCTACCGGCTTCCCGTCCTTGCCAATCATCACACCATCAGAGAAGATAACGCGTGAACCCTGTCCACCATTCTTATCCTGGTAGCCGAAAGGTGTGTCTTCCTGCCGTTTGATTCCACACGCCGAGCGGATGACACCAGCGAGAGAAGTACCGGGAAGATAGGGAAGTCCGTTGACATCCTTGGCCACCAACGCATCGGTCAGCAAGTCCTTCTCACCGGATCCTACAGTGAAGGGAGTCTCTGCCTCAAGGACTATCCTTGAGACATATCTTATTGTATATTTAGTCTTTTCCATTGCGTGTACAGATTTTAGCCATTTCAGAAGCGAGGTTCACGACAGCCTGCTGGACATAGTCCGCATCGTCGATGCTCTCTATGAAATTTCTAAGCTTGTCCTTACGACCGTTCTTCTCCCATTTTTTTGCGGCTACTCCATGGACGAGGTATCCGACATTTTCTGACTTGTCATATTCTTTGTCGTCATTAGGAGACGGGAAATGATGGCGCACCTCTGTCTTCTCATAGAGTTCGTCTATTATACCCTTCTTTGTTGGATGCGTCATGGCAATCTTGCGAATGCTGCCCCATTGCGAAGCGAAAGAAGCACCTTTGAAAAGTCTGCCGTAGTCAGCAACGAAATCGTTTACCTTTTCAGCAATATTACCTTCTGTCTCAAAGTCTTTCCTTGAGGCGGCAATATAGTCGAGCAAAGGTGAACCGCCAAGAGGCAGTTTGCTTGTTGTTGTCTTTGCTACATCTGACTTTAGGATTTGGAACATAGCCTTGCCGTTTTCGCCTTTGGATGACAGAAAATAAGGATTGTATATTACCTTGCCAAAGCCTTCGCTATTGTAGCTGCCTACATACTTTGAATCTGCGGGAATAGTGCGGGTCTTAACAAAGAAAACGCTGCCTTTCTCAATACCACATCTGTCGGCATCACGAGTCTGACGCTTGCCGTTCCACGGTGCATACTGGAATGTACGAATCTGACTAACATTCCAGTCAATCTCACCGATCAGCCCAAGTTGCTTTGCCGTTGGTTGGAAAGTGGGTTGTCCGTCTTCTTCATTAAGGAATATCAGTCGGCTGTCAGCATATACAGCAACACGGTCGCCGTCAATAGTACTGATCGGCTCATGTTCGGTAGGAATTTCATAAAACTTAAACTTTTTTATTTCAGCAAGTCCGTACTGTGCCGTTCTTGACCTGCCTATATGGTGGATTCCAACAAGGGCAGCTTCTATTCTGTCAGTAAGATCCTCATTGTCAACCTCTACCTCAAACAGAAACTCTTGCCCTTTGTCAATAGACTCATAGCCGAACATCTGACTGTCCTTTGCACGGCGGTTGTCCCTGTCGTATGCCGACTTTATGGCGAAACTCTTTGCAACAGATACTGGCGAACCTGTACCATTCTGGAAAACATAAAAACCGTTACGGCACTGTTTCAACTGCGTTGGCTTGCCGTTTACCCGAATGTCTTCCTTTCGGCTGTAGCTTTGGAATGTATAGCACTCCTCCCAAGCATATTTACCTTTAGGATAAAAAAAAGTAGCGGGAACATGAAGGCTCCTGAATAAGCTGTCATGCAATGCAGGATGGGCATCACCAAAGCGGACCTTACCAGAGTGGAATATCTCCATCTGCTCAGTTGGTGAGTATTTGTCGTATCCGGCAGCTACTATTCCGAGAAAGTTATTGCCCGGTATGAAATCGAGACTTGTTTGCTCTCCTTCGGTTGCTGCCGATGTATTAAGGACTACGTCACTGAGCAATGTGCATTTGAATCTCAACTTCTTCATTGTGCGCCTCCTTTCTCTACTTTAAAATCGCAACGACCTAGTCCGCGGCTTCTGTTCAAGCCAATGTGATGGATAAGCCCGAAACTCTTCTCTACGATACTTGCGACTTCTTCGGGCAAATCGTAGATTTCAGCATAGAGTGTGCATGGAACTACAGTCTCTATGCTTCTCAGACTGTGGTCTTCGGCTATACCATCTTCTCCGATAGCAGTAGACGACACATTATTGTATAAGTAACGCTGAGCCTTGTTGCCGACAATGGCTGCTGTCTCCTGGTCATCGAGTGTGGCATTGGTGAAGAAGGCCGAGCCGCTGATATTGTCATCGGTCTTGTCGGCATCGACAGGCAAGCCGAAGGCCTTGTTCAGTGCCTCCTTAGAGATTGTATTGCTGAGGGCGGCGTAGTCCTCAACGGCTTCACGTACAAGTCCCTTCAATGTCTTGCCGGGAATATAGGGAAGGTTGTTCTTGTCCTTGATGACTAATGCATCAACATCGGCACCGGCTGATAACCCTGAACCGCAATGCCAGGGAGAAAAAAACTGTATGCTGTATCTGATATTACTCATCGCTGTCCTCCTTTGTTATTTGGTTTTCTACGGTCAGAAGCTGAAGCATATCGAAGGCGGGATAGACGAAGACGTCTCCACGTTTCTGGCCTTCTGTCGCTCTACGGAAAGTCTCTTTATTGAATTCAGAGGCCACAGCCTTGACTCTCCGCTCTTTTTGGAATGCTTTTTCAGAATCTTCATGCATGATAGTGAGCCATTGGCGGATATCGGTTTTAGCAGCATTCCCGTCCTTTTTCGTATCAAGAAGTCTGGCCACGTTATCCCTTAGCTCTTTGATAGTCCACCGTTCCTCGCTTTCTATGGGGTTAAGATAATAGGGTCCGAACTTCAGTGAGTTCTTGGAGTCGATAGTCAGCTCGTTGCGTTCTATCTGACTGAAGTTACTGATATAGCTTCCTTGAATTTTATGGAACATGATACATGAGGGAGCCTTACCGTCTTTACGAAGATAATCCGTACGCTTAGCATCTTTCTTGGCTTCCTCGCAGAGCGCCTCGGCAAGACGGTAACCATAATGAAAGGGATAAGATGATTTCAGATAGGCTATTCCTGCACATGCCGTCAGCGCATTCTCTTCACCATTGTTGCGGGTGTTCTCCTCAAAATGGCGGATGTATGAAGTCACATACCGCATGGCAAGGCTGGCCTTGCAGATGACAGTCATGTCATCACCGCCCAGCACAACAGGCCGAAAAGGAACAACCTCTCCGTTGGGGCAATAGTCTGGGCTCTTGATGATGTCGTTATGGGCTTGCTGCGCCGCTTTGACGGTGGCGGCATCAAGTTTCTCAGAGAATTCTTTCAATTCGCCGGGATGGTTGTTTTTTGTGGCGACTATCTGTCCCAATCCATTGCCGTCGGCATGGATAATGGCAATCCAGTCGTTCTTATCGGTGAGCTCTCCGATATCGAAAGCCACGGCCTTAAACGACAGATCCTCATTGCCGAAGCTTTTCTTTGCAAGTTTGAGCGTGGAGTTCTCGGGATGGTCCGGGCGGGAAAATACGCGTTTGGCAACAGTAGCCTCGTCAAGGAAGTCGGTATCGCCCTTATCTTCGATAGCTTTTACTGCCGGGAATCCTGTCTTGCGGGAACGGAGCATGGCTGTCGTGCCGTAAGTAACACTGCGCTGGGGCTTGTTGCGCTGTACGTGCAGTCGCCGTTCCAATTCTTCAACCTGCTCTTTGAAGTTGCTTTCGTCAGGCAGAAGTTTCACAACGGCCTGACTGATGGTAATACCGGGTGCTTTCTCCATCACGTCCTTCGGAAAGTTCCTCACAGCCAGTTCACAGTCTGTCCTATTGGAGAAAATGCATTTCACATTACCGGCAGCATTGACAACAATGGTTCCGTTCTTGCTGTATGGCTCGAACATCTCTGTGCAGATGTTCTCCACCAGCTCACTGGCACCGACAATGTCTTTCAATTCATTCGTCTGGAAGATGAAGCCTTGAATACCCTGTACAGATGCACCATATAGATATTTAGTTTCTGTCATTGGCTTTATGTTATTGATTCGGTTAATTGCTAACAAAATTAAGTAAAATGATGGAACGAACAAAATATATTATCAAAAAAATTGATGATAATATGAATTTTTGTATTTTTGCAAACAAAACCAAAATATGATGGACATTACTACTATCAGTTATCAAGGTAAGCTGCGGCATGGCGAGGAGCAGATGTTCCGCGGTGCTTTCCTCAAAATGATGGGCGAGAGCGCTTCCTTGCTCTTCCATAATCATATCGGTGAAGGACTCAGATATTCCTATCCGTTGATACAATATAAGGTGCTGGACGACAGCCCTACAATAGTCGGCATTGGTGAAGTCGGTCAGTCTCTGATGAACCTGCCCAAGCAGTGTCAGCTGATGATTGGTACGAAGGCAAGAGATTATCAGCTCGGGAAGATGAGTATTGAACCCTACGAACCGGAGATTTCTGACGCGCCGAAGATGTACGCCATTGCGAGGTACATTCCTTTGAACACAGCCAATATGGAGGAGTTTGACAGCCTGCCTGCCTTGACAGACAGGATATGCTTCCTTGAGAATATCATTAATGCCAACGTCCTTGCTTTCTTCAAAGGCATCGGCTATCACTGCGATGAAGAGATACACACGGCCATCTCTTCTATCGATAAGCGTTATGATCTATATTATAAAGGTGTAAGGTTCTATGGCTTTGACTTGAGGATCATTACCAATGTAGTAATACCCGACAATGTGGGGCTTGGCAAAAGTTCCAGCGTTGGCTTTGGAATCGTTCGGAGGATACCTATACCAGCTATTTATAAAGCCAAGTTGCGATAACCCTTCAAAGCCTTAGTCTCTTCGTTGATTCAGATTACAGAGCCTGGCAAGATGATATGGAAAATATTGACAGAAATATTGTTCGAATGTTTGGAGATATTGCCAAATTCAATTATTTTTGCGTGGTGTAAACCAGAAATGAGCTAACGTCTATGAAAACAATCGTCTGCGGACCACCCCATTCGGGCAAGAGCGTCCTCATCAGCAACTTGCAAAAGCTGATGCCTTCTGATGACTATTTGTGTATCCGTGCTAACGGAGACGGAGAGGGGTTGTGGACCAACAACCCCAACCAGCAGGAGGTAGATACCGTGAGAAAAGACAACAAGTCAGGAAACACTACGGAGGATTTTAATATTTGGCGAAAGAGGATAGAAAGTATCAACCGCAGTATTGTCATCGTAGATATAGGTGGCAGACTGAGTGATGATAAGATATCTCTCTTTGAGGCCTCCGACTCTTTTATCATAATCTCCTCAGATGCCAAGATGAAAGACGAGTGGAAGGCTTTTGGTGAGAAGCATGTCTGCCGGTGTCTGGCAACCATCGATTCCACGCGTGGTGAAGACGATACTGTTATTGCCGAGACTCCTTACCTACAGGCCAGACTCGGCGGGCTCGACCGTGGCAAGGACCTTAGGGACAGAAAGGTGGTGCGGGCATTGGCAGATCTTCTCGTATGTGAGTCCGGCTACAGAAATATTGTGTACTACAACTGCTACAAGGTTGCTGAGGATTTGGGCTGTACCAATACTTGGATGAGCAGTAACGGCGTTAAGGTGAGCAATGCGTTTTTCCAGCTATCTAAGGCATTTGAACTCTACCGACGATTGAAGGCAGACTATGAGCCTGGTGTCCATTATCGCATTCTTGGAGCGGAGGCCAACTGGGTGGCTGTGATAGCTGCTGGTTGTCTGTCAGGCGGTAATCCTTCCGACATCAGCTTTTTTGACCGTTGGACGGGCCGTTATATCACGCCTCACAAACTTCAAATTGCTGAACAGCCAGAAAACAACGACATCATTATAAAGAAAGAAGAAAATGCATCTACAGTGCTTCTTGAATTCTCAATGAGGGTGTTGGATATTGACCCGGTACAGTTCGTCAACTATCAGTTACCTGTCATTGATGAACATAAGACATTGCTCGTATCCGGCCGCTTCCCCAACTGGTTTACGGTGAGTGTTATGATGAGCTATCACAATAGAGAGAAATATTTCCGTATACCGGGTCTGACAAGCAACCACACGGAAAACTATGTCTGTGTAGAATCAGACGATGAATGCAACTTAGGACAAATCTTTAAATCATAATAACCATGGCAGAAAGTAAGAAACGTTATCCTGGTCAAGATCTTTATAAGGCTCTGCACAAGTTCTTTAATCAGGAAGCCCGTGACTATCCAGGAAACAGGTATCCGTTTGAAGATGTAATGACGGAAGTAGGGTATAAATTTGTGCATGAAGATCCCAAGAATCCTTATGTTCTCCTGCCAGATGGCAGTAAGTCGTTTTCAAGTCGTCACACGTATCAGGTTCGTTTCTCTGAAGTCATTGAGGATATGGACAGGAGGCTGAAAGCCCATGGCTATACGTGGAGTGTAAAGGAGGGACAGCGAAAAGGTACTAAATATGGCTATGCGGAGCCAATACCTTATGATTTGCCAGAGGAATGCGACCAGGACTGCATGCTCGATCACATAGAACTCCTGAAGGAAATCGTCGGCTACACCCGCACGTCTTTCAGCAGCAAGGAGGTGAAGAAAGATATCATTAGCATTGCTTCCATCGGTTTGCTCAACGACATTGACCGGGTGAAGGAAATCTTCCTTGCCATCCGTGACAGTAAAGTGGTGGCTTTCACCTATCATGCTGCTAACAGTAACCATCCTAAGCATTTCACGCTCTCACCCCACTATCTGAAGCAGTACAACCAGCGATGGTTCCTCTTCGGATATGTGGAAGAGGTGTCTGATGATGACGATCCATCGTTGAATGCTGACAGTCATCCCCGTGAGGGATACTACACTTTTGCCGTCGACCGTATGGATGATGACTTTATTCTGCGCACGGATATGAAATATCATCAGCCGCAGAGCATCGACTATTCCACTTATTTTAACGACATAGTGGGCGTCACTCATTTCACGGACCGTTCTATGGAACCCGTCGACATCACCATTACGACATACAGCAGATACATCCACAATCTCTTGATGGCCAATCCTATTCATTTGTCTCAGAAGGAGGTGACGCCGTGTGTCAGCAAGAAAGAGCCAGGAAGTATACGGCTTCACGTCTGTGTCAACCAAGAGTTGGAGAGAATTCTGCTGGGCTATGGTGAAAACATCAAGGTAGAGTGGAATGGTCCATCTTATGATTCTTTTGTTAAGCGCATTGATGCCATGAACAAGCATTACAAGGCCTGAATAGGCTGCTTATTACTGCATTTTCTGAGATGATAATCACCGCATGAATAGTGGTGATAAGCATTGTTTGACACCAGTTTGCTTTTTTATTAACTTTGCATCGTGATCTGATGGAGCCCACCGCCTGACGAAAACTTAACATGTTATCGGTGGTACAAAGTTTTTAATATAATGGCAAACAATTCTTCTAACAACACTAACTGGGGCGCTCTTGTAGTAGACATCCTCTTGACGGTAGCTCCTTTGATTATCAAACATCTTGGTGGCAGTTCTAAGTAACTCTTGTGAATGGGCGGAATTCGCGGAAGTCCTATTCCGCCTATCACTTAAATTTCCGACATTAGAATGAACAAGAGAAACCATTATGCTCGAAAGCTGGTGAAGAAATGGGCAAAGATTGGCAGTGGGGTAGGGTACAAGTGTGCTGCCATCTGAGAGGCGTCCCGTAATGTTGAAAAGCGTATCAAGAAAGAAACCTTTGACGGTTTTCTTCTCTCACTCTCTGAGAAATACTGTTACAGGAGTATAGCCATGCAGAAACGTATCCTACGCCGTATCATTGAGAAGCGACAGGCGCAGGCTGTTCACCGATATTTAGGTCATGGTGATGATCGGTTGCCTGAAGCCTTGGCCTTGGCGTGCAGTAAACTTTGCATGCGGAAATTATACGGATTCCACAATATATAAACAACAAAGACAAGAGAAACTATGAGAAACATTAACATTAACCAGAGCAACCTCACTGCCTCGGAGGGAGACTCAATTCTGAAAAGTGTGAAACTACTGATTGACATCCTTGTTAAAACGACTGGCGGCAAGCCTTGGTTCGGTGGCAAGAAGTAATGATACTGCGAGTCTCATCATCCTTCTATGGATGATGGGACTTTGTCGTTGATGGTATCTTTACTCATAGATGATTTGTATCGTTTCCCTATTGTTGTAAAGCGGCGCAAACGTTGTGCAGCATATGTTGCTAATGTTACTGGCATATGCCAGAAATCAAATCAACGGATGTCTGTGCTTCGGCTGCCACGCGGAACCACGCGGCGCTATTCTCCTTATTTGGTTATGCCTTCATATCGGCAGCCTTCTGCAACTTGAACAAAAAATCTAACTCAAAAGTTTGTGCATCTCAAAGAAACTTTTTATCTTTGCGGTATTGAAAATGTTAAATCGGCTCGAAATCGTGTTTGAATTTTTCAATTTTAGCACGTATCCTGCTGGTTTTAAAGTATTTGTGAAAATACCTGTCCAAGTGCGACCTCCACTACAACAAGGATTAAGACATACCAAGAGGAAGTTACAATTAAGTTATTCCCGTCCAAGTGCGACCTCCACTACAACAAGGATTAAGACAAAGTTGACCTCATCCTTACCTGGAATCCAGTCACCGTCCAAGTGCGACCTCCACTACAACAAGGATTAAGACGTTTAGCTGAATTTTCTTTGACCTCTTTTAAATCTGTCCAAGTGCGACCTCCACTACAACAAGGATTAAGACAGCAATAAAGAAGGTGCCATTCTCCAAACTTAAGTGGTCCAAGTGCGACCTCCACTACAACAAGGATTAAGACTTATCTCCGACGTTCGCAGCGATAAAAAAATATGTCCAAGTGCGACCTCCACTACAACAAGGATTAAGACATCATTTGTAAGAGAGTAAACTTTTATTCCAGAAGTTTCCAAGTGCGACCTCCACTACAACAAGGATTAAGACTTAAGTCCCGTCTTCGTTTCAAAAGTACTATTAAGTCCAAGTGCGACCTCCACTACAACAAGGATTAAGACTGGTCAAATGCCATCCCACCCACATCAAATGTAAAGTCCAAGTGCGACCTCCACTACAACAAGGATTAAGACTTAGAATCCAGTCTCCCTCCATTGTAATTTTTGGAGTCAAAGTGTGACCTCCACAACAACAAGGATTAAGACATCTCAGCCAATCCACCTACCAACGATTCTACAACCATGTCCAAGTGCGACCTCCACTACAACAAGGATTAAGACACGATTTTGCAGATGAGAGCGACGCCACCCATCACGTCCAAGTGCGACCTCCACAACAACAAAGAAAAAGACATCCCATATTCTAGAATATAATCCGAATGCTTGCTCAGATCTAATTCCACTACAATTGGTTCAAGACAAGCTGATAGAACCCCTGGTTTAAGGAACTTAATGAGGTTAGTGAGCATGTTCCTCAACAATAAGGAATACACTAAAGTTATATCTTACCTTAAGCGCATTGATGCCATGAACAAGTATTAAATGGTCTGAATAGGCTGATTATTACTGCATTTTCTGAGATGATAATCACCGTATGAATAGTGGTGATAAGCATTGTTTGACACCGGTCTGCTTTTTAATTAACTTTGCATCGTGATCTGATGGAGCCCACCGCCTGACGAAAACATAACATGTTATCGGTGGTACAAAGTTTTTAATATTATGGCAAACAATTCTTCTAACGACACTAACTGGGGCGCACTTGCAGTAGACGTCCTCTTGGCAGTAGCTCCCGTGATCATCAAGCATCTCGGTGGTAGTTCTAAGTAACTCATGTGAATGGGCGGAATCCACGGAAGTCTATTCCGCCTATTACTTAAACTTTCAACATCACAATGAACAAGACAGACCTTTATCAGAATTTGCTTAATGCATTCGATGCATTACCCAAGCCAAACATGTCTCCTACTTTTATGGAGATATGTCAGATGTGTGGCGACAGATTTGAGGAAAGATGCAGCCAGGTACTCAAATTCTACATTGACCCGACTGCAGAGCATAAACTTCATGGTCTCTTCATAGACTCATTTCTGAAAGAACTCGGATACGAGGATTATCGCTATGACCCTCAAACCGTCAAAGTTCTCACAGAGGAGACCACGGAGAACATGAAGCGCATTGACATAACCATCATTGCCGATTCGTTTGTAATAGCAATTGAGAACAAGATAGATGCGGCATTATATAACGACTTGAGCAGTTACGTAAACTACATAGAGACTCAATATGCAGACAAAGACAACAGATGGTATATAGTGCTTTCTGGGCGTCAAATAACTGATGTCAATGAGATGGCGAAAATGAAAGCGAATGGCTATCATTACATCAATTATGAGACACTCTTCAGTACCGTTAAAGAGAAGTTAGGCTATTACGCATTGGATTGCGATCAATACTATTTGAACTTCCTATTCGATTTTATCAGAACCATAGAAAAAAGATATAACAGCAGCAACATGGAAATAAACAGATTCTTCCTTGAAAAGGGAAAGGCCATAGAAGACCTCTACAGACATTATAGTGACTTTATGAATAAGGTCTTGGAACGTCAGAAACAGAACATTGCCCAGCTCCTGCCACAGATTCAAGAGGCTACTGGTGCAGAATGGTGGATTTGGCATGGCTGGGATTTAGGAATATCCTTTAACGATCAGGGTAATAAGATAGGTATCGAAAGTTCTTATTCTGACCCAACATACGATGAGAAGCTGGCACCTCCTCATGTATACCTTGGCGATTTCCATATTTACATTACTGTGTGGAACAAGAAGTGCTTTAATCCATACAGAGAGGAGCTTATGAAGCTCTATCCTGACTGTTGGATTGATGACAGTCCAGAAGGCGCGCCTGACCGGGTGTACCTCCATCTGCCTGTCATCAAAGACAATAATCATGGTGAGATCATAAAGAACCTGACTGAGTGCTATAACAAAATGAAAGAGATCACTGACAGAATCAAATAGCACTTATACCAACAGCACTCAAAACTCATACCGGACATTACGTCCGGCTTGAGTTTTGATGAGGAGTTGAGCTAATGTGCTGCAATAAAAGCGAATTTAAGTTTGTTACTCTCATCTTTGTCTACAGACGATAACAGCCCCCATTTAAATTCAAAATTACTATTATGCTTATCTGAAAGCTCGTTGATAAGATTGTCCACATCATTCAGCTTGGCCATTGTCATGTTCGGGTTGCTGTTGAAGGCAAAAAGATATTTGCTGCATTCGTTAACGTCCATGCCTGTTTCTTTGGCCTTCTCAACAGCCTTCTCAATAGCAATCTTAAGGTTGTTGTCATTACTTGAGCCTGTTCCATAGTAGAATCTGCGTCCTTCGCTGTTATAAAGAATAGTCTTTATGTCAGCAAGGTCAAGAGCAATGGGGGTATTGCTTGTAATAACTTCTATAAAGTCAGACGCTATGCTCTCAGCTTCTTCGGTTGTCGTGGCCGTCAACCATGTTTTAATTCCGAAATCTAAGGACTTGCAGAAAGTCCAGTCATATTGATTTGTAATGAATATGGCTATCGTAAAGACCTTCTTCTCAGAAAGACGTCTTGCAATATCCCTGAGACTTTTCATTGCACCGTTCTCGTTGACGCTCACCATGAACACAGCCATGTAACCCTCGTAGTTGTCAATATCTACCGGTGTATCGCTACCTATGTATATTGTTGTCAACTGTCTGCCGTATTTGTCACTTGTAACTCTTAGTGTTTCCATGTTCTTTTATGCTTTAAAATTCATCGGATGCAAAATTAGAAAGACACTGTTACTTTTCGCTACCCCGTAGGAAAATATTTGTGTCAGAACAAAAAACATCTGCTATTACTTGATTTTCCCCAGTTACTTTGTAACTTTGCCGTCATAAACTTAAACTCATATGGCTATGGCGGCAAATTTAATAGCAAGGTATATTTGGGAAATCAACGAACTTTCACGATCACGCAGGGGACTAACTTTAAATGAACTCAACAGACGTTGGGAGAACTCTAAATTCTATGATGGCAAAGAGATTATCCGTAAGACGTGGTATTCACACAGGCAGCAGATATTGATGCAGTTCGGCATCGACATCGCCTGCGACAAGCCGAACAACCGATATTATATAGCTCATCGTGAAGAGATAGGACAGCCAGAGATACAGAACTGGCTGCTCAACAGTTTTGCTGTCGGCAATATGCTTCTGCAAGGCAAAGATATGAAGAACAGGATTCTCTATGAGAAGATTCCGTCAGGATATGAATATCTCACAGGCCTTATTGATGCAATGAGAGATAACAGGGTCATTACAATTACTTATCAGAGTTTTTGGAGAGACGAGGTTGCAACTTTTGACCTGAAGCCGTTAGCCTTGAAGGTCTTCCGGCAAAGGTGGTATCTTCTTGGAGATAACGTCAGCTTTGAAGGTATGAGAGTTTATGCCCTGGACCGTGTCCAGAATGTTGAACTTACTTCCAAGAAGTTCAAATTGCCCAAAGGATTTGATGCAGAGAGCATCTTCGAACCCTATGTCGGTGTTTCGCTTGAGGATATTGAGACTGTAAAGGTCAGAATAAAAGTATTTAATAATCAGGCAAAGTACTTCCTCTCCCTGCCGATACATCCGTCTCAGAAAAAGATCAAGACCATCGATGATTATACAATCTTCGATTATTACTTGAAGCCGACTTATGAGTTCAAGCAGGAGCTATTATCACACGGTGGTGACGTTGTAGTACTTGAACCAGAATATTTGAGGAAGGAAATGATAGAGAAGATAAAGGAAATGTCTTGGCGCTATGAATTATAGGACTGGTCTCATGCATAGTCTTGTGACAAGCTATGCATGATTCTTTTTACAGACTGAACCCAAGCCTATGAGTGCCCCTCTTTATTGATTCCTGTTCACAAAACCTCTGAAGGGTTTGCAAGGTAACACGCTCCTCGCCTTTGATAATAGTCTCTATGGTGTAATGGCGGGCGATATTCTCTATTTGTCCACCGGTGAAGTCATACTTGCTTGCAAGGCTGTTGATGACGGACTTGTCAAGATCCGGTATCATTGAATGCCACATATTTGCGCGTGCTTCAAGATTAGGCCTCTCAAACTGGATTTTGTATAGGAATCGTCGCTCGAAGGCTTTGTCCATGCTTGTCTGCAAATTCGTTGTGGCAATGAGAATGCCTCTTAGATTCTCCATCTCTTGCAGGAGGATATTCTGCATGGTGTTCTCCATCTTGTCAACAGCGGTGTCGTGAGCTGTAGACCGTTTGTTAATGATGGCGTCAGCCTCGTTGATAAGAAGGATAGGAGTCTTTTTGGAGTCTTTGACAAGATTAGCGTATCGTTCAAAGATACCTTTTACATTCTTCTCACTCTCACCAACCCACTTGCTGCGAATTTGTGGTATATCTACAAGCATTACATCACGTCCGGTAGCTTTTGCCAGCTGATATACGGTCTCTGTCTTCCCTGTTCCCGGCGAACCGTAGAAAAGACAAGCGAAGCCGCTATGAAAGCCTTTTGCCTTCATGCGTTTGCAGACATCTTTGTAATGCTTTTCTTGTAGTATGTATAGAAGCTCGTCAACCAGTTCTTTAACTGACGGAGGAAAGAAAAGCGGCTTGTGTTGAATGTCTTTGAACTTAATGACATCGCTCAAGGCTTTTCTTTCATTGACCGACTTGATCTTAAGCTCGCCCAACAACTCACGTTTTGCCCTTTCCGAAAGTTTGAAGGACTCCTTGTTCACGAATCCTCCCGCGTTGCTATGCTCTATAATCTTCGACATGATCAGCACGTGTGAGTCGTCGAGTAGGCCTGCTCGCGCGTTACGGGTTTGGCCGCTCCTATCGTATAGGAAATCTACGTCATGCCATCCAATATTGTCATCGCCATTATTGACAAACAGATGGCAGAATAATACAAGCAGCATTGTGTCTTCGGGCTCAAGCCTGAAGGACCGGACTTTTCTGACGAAGTCGCTGTCTCTATTGGCATCAAACAGTGCGTCGACTTCTTTTTCAAGTTGAAAATAAGTTATCATATCCCTCCCTCGTGACGTAAACAGGTCATCCAGGATAAAGAACATGGATCTGAGAGAGACCTTTTCATAGCCTTTTCTTACATAGGCCTCGTTGTGACGGAATGCGTCTATTACGTCAGTGGGAACCTTGAAGCACAGATTGTCCCAATGGCCTTTGACCTTGACAATATAATGGTTGTCAATGAGCCAGTCGATGTCATTCGTCAGCTCCAGCTTTCTGGACGTAGAGCAGTTCGTGCCATCGAAAAGCATCTTCAGGTCGACATTCTGGTCAAATATGTGGTTTATGAAGAAAGCCATCAACATGCTTTGCGTTTCAGAAATACCGAGCTTGTCAGAGATGATTCTCTCCGCTTCGTGCATGTCATGTACGAACTGATTATCAAGGGTAGAGCCTTTGGCTGCCTCGTTGATTTTGTCTGCTGCCTGTAGCATTGTTGCGATTTCCTTTTCCATATCTCTTTCTTTTATAGTTTCCGAGTGCAAAATTATATAGACATGGTTACACTTCGGGTTACAGTATTGGAGAAATTGCAAGGGATTTTTCCAAGGGTGACCTTGGCTCCGTATTTCTATAAGGTTATTGTCACCACTTGAATAGTGGTAAAAGGAATTGCTTGACACCGGCTTGCTTTTTTATTAACTTTGCAGCGTCATCATCTGGAACCACCCAGTGATGATGTTGCAACATTTTGTGTGCGAACCATCTAAAAAAAGACAAGAAAGATGCAGATAGGAATGAAGAAAGGAAAGAAAGCAGAAGCCAAAGCACGTCGTAAGCTGTCGAAGAAGTGGGCGATGATTGGTAGTGGCATAGGCTACAAACGTGCTGCCATCAGAGAGGCATCCCGTAATGTTGAAAAGCGCATCAAGGAAGAAACCTTTGACGGTTTTCTGCTCTCACTCTCTGAGAAATACTGTTACAAGAGTATAGCCATGCAGAAACGTATCTTACGCCGTATCATAGAGAAGCGACAGGCGCAGGCTGTTCACCGATATTTAGGTCATGGGGATGACCGATTGCCAGAAACTTTATCCTTGGCGTGCAGTAAGCTTTGCATGTGGAAATTATATGGATTCCACAATATATAAACAACAAAGGCAAGAAAAACTATGAGAAACATTAACCAGAACAACCTCACAGCCTCGGAGGGAGACTCTATCCTGAAAGGTGTGAAAGTATTGATTGACATCCTTGTTAAAACGACTGGTGGTAAGCCCTGGTTCGGTGGCAAGAAGTAATAATACCGTGAGTTTCATTATCCTTCTATGGATGATGAGACTTTGTCGTTATTATATCTTTACTCATAGATGGTTTGTTTCGTTTCCCTATTGTTGTGATGCGGCGCAGATGTTGTGTGGCAAATGCCAACGATGTCGCAGGCAAATGCCATCGAAGTCCCTGGCATATGCCGCTAATGTCGGTGGCATATGTCAGAAATCAAATCATCGAATGTCTGTGCTTCGGCTGTCATGCGTAACCACGCGGTACTATTTTCCTTTTGTGGCAGGGAGATAAAGGCAACAATTGTTAAGGGTCACTTCAGCCACAATGACATTTGGTAAATTGAGTTTTATCCCGATGCGTTTGAACGACTTTATTAGGTTAGCTCTTCGTATCGGACAGTCTTCTGCAACCTGAATAAAAAATCTAACTCAAAAGTTTGTGCATCTCAAAGAAACTTTCTATCTTTGCGGTAATGAAAGTGTTAAATCGGCTCGAAAGCGTGTTCGAATTTTTCAATTTTGGCGCGTATCCTGCTGGCTTTAAAGTATTTGTGAAAATACCTGTCCAAGTGCGACCTCCACTACAACAAGGATTAAGACGAGCCAATTTCTTTTGCTAAGTCTTCAATAGTCATGGTCCAAGTGCGACCTCCACTACAACAAGGATTAAGACTATACCGACTTATGTTTTCCACCGTAATGTCTAATGGTCCAAGTGCGACCTCCACTACAACAAGGATTAAGACTAGGTTCTTGATATGATTTAGATTTAATATATTTTGTCCAAGTGCGACCTCCACTACAACAAGGATTAAGACAGAATTCCATTGGTACAAAAGAAACTTACAGATGCGTCCAAGTGCGACCTCAACTACAACAAGGATTAAGACACTTACTTACCATTCTTCTAGCCTGATCTATTGGAGTCCAAGTGCGACCTCCACTACAACAAGGATTAAGACAGTGGTCCTTAAAGTCAAATCCAGGTACATAATATAATATAGTCCAAGTGCGACCTCCACAACAACAAGGATTAAGACAAATTCTGTGCATTCGATTCCTCGCCCATCCACACTGTCCAAGTGCGACCTTCACAACAACAAGGATTAAAACTCATCCCATGTTTGTCGAGTAGAATTGATGATCCACGGTCTAGGTGCATTCTTCACTACAACAAGATGGCTTCTATGAATTTGGACAGTCTGCGTTTTAATAGAATCTTGATGACAAATATGGGTGGAATGACCAGTTTCTGACATCTAGGACACTGTCTCAACCCGATAGCGTCATATTGTGTTAAAAGAAAATCACAAGGCTGACTCTACTTCTCCTATGTTGCATGGAAATCAAATTCATGAAATAATGATGCTTTTTATAGTACATCTATCATGAACAGAACATACAACGAATACGAGTCTCAGTTCATGGGTATGCGTCTTTAATATAAAATAGTTAATGAGATGATATTGATATTATAAGCACAAGTTTAGATAAGGGTTAAAAGAACCAAAAAGCATCTACTGTTAGTTTTATTTAAACAGTTCGTTCTTTGACATATTGAAATAATTTCGTAATTTTGCAATCGGTTAGCGAGTACATAATATTTGTTAAATTCGAAGCAATAACTGCGTTATTCTTGAGCTTGAAGCTTCATAGACAGCAGCTTATTTTTTAAGGGTCAGAGAGCATATTCCACTAGAATAAGGATTAAGACACAAAGTCCAAAGAACCACCATTCTCACGTACAAATTGTCAGAGAGCATATTCCACTAGAATAAGGATTAAGACTTTCTCAACCATGGACCGAAAAGCGTTGCCAATCCGCGTCAGAGAGCATATTCCACTAGAATAAGGATTAAGACACATACCCTTTTTTATTTCCACAAGAGAAGAAAAGTCAGAGAGCATATTCCACTATAACAAGGATTAAGACTTTTTAGACAAGATTGTTTTGCCATTGACATAAGCCGTCAGAGAGCATATTCCACTATAACAAGGATTAAGACAGTCAATGAGTTCATATTGAACTCATAAGTCAAGATTGTCAGAGAGCATATTCCACTATAACAAGGATTAAGACCCATTAACATGTTACTTGCACTCTAAGATATGGTCAGAGAGCATATTCCACTATAACAAGGATTAAGACTTCAACAGTTAATTTATATCCGCCTTGTTCATGTGGGTAGTCAAAGAGCATATTCCACTAGAACAAGGATTAAGACTCATAAAAGCCCTCAAATGAATTGGTTCTAGTCACCATGTCCAAGTGCGACCTCCACTACAACAAGGATTAAGACCCACTGCAATGGCACGTTGGCGCCAGGTAAACTCACCTGGGCACCATGTCCAAGTGCGACCTCCACTACAACAAGGATTAAGACTGTGTGTAGGCCGGGTCCATGGCGATGGTGAGGGCGTCCAAGTGCGACCTCCACTACAACAAGGATTAAGACTTTTTTACGTTGACACCACCACAGGACGTGACAGTCCAAGTGCGACCTCCACTACAACAAGGATTAAGACAACTTGAGATCCATCTCTTAAGTTAGCATATATAAGTCCAAGCGCAACCTCCACTACAACAAGGATTATGGCTCATCCCATATCGGTCGAGTAAAATTGATGATCCATGGTCTAGGTGTGTTCTCCACTACAACAAGATAGCTTCTATGAATTTGGACAGTCTGCGTTTTAAAGGAATCTTCATGACATATATGGGTGGAATGACCAGTTCCTGACATCTAGGACACTGTCTCACCCCGATAGCGTCATATCGTGTTAAAAGAAATTCTCAAGGCTGACTCTACTTCTCCTATGCTGCATGGAAAACAAAGTCATGAGATAAAGATGCTTTTTTTAGCACATCTATCATGAACTGAACATACAGTGAATTCGACTGATTAATGCTCAGTTCATGAGTATGCGTCTTTAATATAAAATAGTTAATGAGATGATATTGATATTATAAGCACAAGTTTAGATAAGGGTTAAAAGAACTAAAAAGTATCTACTGTTAGTTTTATTTAAACAGTTTGTTCTTTGACATATTTAAATAATTTCGTAATTTTGCAGTCGCTTAGCGAGTACATAATATTTGTTAAAGTCGAGGCGCCAACTGCGTTATTCTTGAGCTTGAAGCCTCATAGACAGCAGCTTATATTTTTTAGGGTCAAAGAGCATATTCCACTATAACAAGGATTAAGACAATCTGTCCAGCAACTTTCTTGCTGATGTAGCCGTCAGAGAGCATATTCCACTATAACAAGGATTAAGACTTCTTTACATTTACTCCACCGCATGATACAACGGTGAGTCAGAGAGTATATTCCACTATAACAAGGATTAAGACTCGTCTTCATCGTAATAATGGATAGCCATGTTATGTCAGAGAGCATATTCCACTATAACAAGGATTAAGACATTTGTATAGGATGTTTTATCGCCAAAGATCTTTTCAGTCAGAGAGCATATTCCACTATAACAAGGATTAAGACCATCATGTGCTGATAGCCAAGAGTGTTAGTCTCACCAGTCAGAGAGCATATTCCACTATAACAAGGATTAAGACTCATAGTCCTCGGTGCTGCACTCGAAATAGTCAACAGTCAGAGAGCATATTCCACTATAACAAGGATTAAGACTCTATCTTAATCACCTCATATTGCCCGTCAGGGATAGTCAGAGAGCATATTCCACTATAACAAGGATTAAGACTTTGGCACGATGTCGGGGCGTGAATAGAGATAGTTCGTCAAAGAGCATATTCCACTAGAACAAGGATTAAGACAAGGTACTTTCGATGAATACTCGCAAGTGCGCATCTTCCCAGTGCGACCTCTACAACAACAAGGAATAAGAATTTTCTGTATACACTCCATAAATGAAGATTAACTAAGTCACTCTCATCACTATCGTTGGCGTATTGCTCTCCGATAAGCAGAAGCCGAAACCAGAAATAGCTGGAAGATTTTCGCCAATAGTGTTGGCTGTCTCAAATAATTGGGGTATCTTTGTATTTGAAAGGGATTCACTAGAGTACGTCACGGACGTAGGGAGTAGGAAGAACCTTATCTTCATAACTCGCTGGCTGATACCTTTCTTTGGTATGTATCTGCTTTAGCTTTAGATATGCTTTCTTTATAGTGGATATTCCAGTAATATGGTAATGACATCGAACAATTGCATGAGTAAAGTAAGCTCACTTGTAAGAATTTCGTCTTCCTTGACATTATTCTCAGGATTATCCTCTAACTTTGCCATAGAACCATCAAGAGTAGAAATATTACGCTTGCTGCCGACTGCTTTATTTGTAGGATTGATGGATGGGGTTGCGTCCGCCGATGGTTCATTTTGTATGTTGCATAATCGATTCTTATAGATTTTTTTCTTGGGCTCAAATAGCCTCCTTTGCAAAAAAAAACTGCTGGGTTCGTAAGATTTTCGCTTTATTTGTCTGAATTATCAAGTTTTCTGATTACCTTTGCAGACAACAGAAGTTTCCGGTTGGTAAGATGTACCTGCCTCCATATAGGGAGACGACATCTGCCAGTTGGAAGCTCTTTCACGATCCCAAACCTATATAGGACCCCACTTAGAATTTGAGATACCCACACCATTAGGAGTGCTTGGCAAATAATTGTCAAGCACTTCTATTTTGTTTAATGATATAAATCTATGATGCTTTCACGATGTATTACATTTTCGATGTGACGGCTTTAAGGAAAGGCTTCTCTGCTGATGATACAGAGGAGCATGTCATCCATTATGACAATTAAGCACGTCATAGTTTCTTAGGCACAGGATCTAATAGCGGCTGTGTTGCCATCACAGAACTGCAACTTTCGGCACCATTAAAATTTCAGAAACCGAAGAAATTTAATCTGTCCTATCTTCTCTCCGTTGCCCAAGTCTTTAACAACTTCTTTGGCTGAGGAGACTACACACCTGATTCCATCAGCCTTAAGCAAGCGAAGCAAGCTGAAAGTATACACAGGTTCTCCCGTTACAAGTATTGTAGTATCATTGCCAGCGGCCATCTCCAAGATCTCTTTTTCCTTAGCCTTAGCCATATCTTCAATTTCTCTGATAGTTTTGCCATCTGGTATAGAAGGGAAAGGTATATCTATAATTTCACCAAATTGCTTGGCAGCCTCTAACTTCTTTTCTTCCCATCTGTTGGATGGGTAACTGGAGAAGTTGATAAATATCTTTTTGCTCATATTTTTGTTATGTTTGGTAAGCGATTGTGTCTAAAAGTTTATGCTGTTCCTTATGTCTTCTTTGGTGGGCGGAGGTCAGCACCTCGGACAAGAATAGCGTCATCAGCACGCTATGGCAAAAGTACGAATAAATTCTGAAGAAAAGCCCTCTCTCCAGGAAGATTTTTCTGTTGTGGAGTGTTTTGAGAGTTATCTTAGCATATCATCGATTGAATCTGCAAAAGATGTAAAGCAAAAAGACAGTGAAAGGCAATCCATGGGACTGCCTTACGTGTTCGTCTGATCATTGTCAGACTATATTAAGCTATGACAACATTATCTATCTATGTCCGAAAGTTCCATTGCTTGCATTTGAGCTGCTGTTAACGGTCGTTTGCCGGGAACCGAAACTGCGGTTGCCGTTCATGGTCTGGGTAGTACGGTTAGCAATGGTTGATGGTTGATAATTTCCCAAGCGGCTGTTATTGTTTACATTGACGTTCGTTACATTGACATTGGTGGTACGGTTGTTTACCATGCGGTTGCCATTGCCAAAAGTCCTGTTACCATTACTTCCCTTTGGCACCGTTGTTTGAGCTGACCATGTACGAGAACCATTCTCTAGCCTTGTGGTCGGTCGAGTAGAGGGCTTGCTCCACGAACGGGAGGTATAATAACGCGGGGCATTACCACCACGGTATGTGACATAGACCGTCGGCCGGGCCCTGAAATAACGGTTGTCAGTGTAGTAGCTGTATATACGCCAGCACCAGCGGTTATTTGACCAATAAACCGGGCGGTAGAAGTATTCTGCTTCCACATACTTTTCATACTGCCAACTCGCAAGGATGCTGCGTAATTCGAGATTGCGGCGTGTCCAGTAAGAACCATAGATGTCGTCGTAATCGTTGACCGCCATAAGGTAGTCGAGGTTGATTTCGTATGCAGCCTCATACTGCTCATCGGTGAGGTCAAGCTCGTATGCCATCTTATCGGCAAGGAAAAGAGCCTGGTTCTTAGCCTGTGAATATGTCATTGCGGAGACGGATGTGACTATCGTCATCATCACCACTATCATTATATATCTCAGCGTCTTCATAATCGTAATCTTTAAATGTTCAACAATGTGAATTATCTCTTTTTGATGGTGCAAAGTTAGGCATAAGTTGGCAGGTGGACGAAGTAGAATCCCTATGGAAAAGGTAGGTTTATCCTATTCGTTCGCGGGATTTTCCCCATATCTACCAGCACAGAGAAAATAAGCAGGAGGCAAAAGAATAGTGGAGTGGGGGAGCAGTGCATTCCGTTTATGAGCAAGAACTCATTCTAAGCGGAAACAAAGGTGATGATTCCACTAATGGCAATATAGGCGTACACGATGTAGCGAAAGATACGATTGGGGATATGCGTAAAGACGAAAGCTCCGATGGCCGTGCCGATAGCTACACCGCCTAAGCCACAAAGGTACGCCTTTCCTACAGTAGCAGTCACAAAGCCATTGTAAGCCCGAGTGAGTGTCATTACGCTGTTGCCGATGAGAAAATAGGTCTGTCAAGAGCAAGATATTCTTCTTTGTTACGAGAAGAAGATATGAAATACAGTACGGCTGGTGGTCCCTGCATACCGAAGAAGCCCCCCATTACACCACTGGCTGTTCCCATGCCAATCTGAAAGGGCAGCGTGGGCGGAATCTTCACTCGTTTGCTGAAGAATGTGAAGTAGATGCTGATAAGCACCAGAACAACTCCGAGCACCTTACGCAGCAGTACGTCGTCCATCCGTTTTAAACAGAAGATGGAGATCGTTGATACTACAAGAAAGGTAGCGAGAATAGGCAGCAACTTGCGCCATTGCAGGTATCGGCGCATTTTGAAGACGATAACGGCTGACGTTGTCATTGCCAACAGTCCTGACAATGCCGTCGCCTGGCCATAGGAAGGCATAAGCCATGGTAGAGCAGTCATGATGAAGATGCCGAAACCAAATCCAACTGTACGTTGCACAAAGCTGGCACCAATGCTTAGTAGAAATATATAAGCCACCCAAAGAGTCATAGCAGAACCTTTACTTTTATTATGAGCGAATAGCAATAGATAAAGACAGACTCGGCGAAGTCAGGTAGGGTAGGGGATAGGTGGCAGGCCTAAGCCAGTAGGAAAATACAGTATTTCTCTTTATCATGTGCGGCATGTATTAATTATTTGCAAAGTTACAACCATTTCTTCGCTTTTCTCAATGTTATTGATTATTTTTGCAATTAGGTTTAACTTTAGAACAAGGAGGCTTCTATGAATTTGGATAGTCAACGCTTTACAAGGAATCTTGATGACAAATACGGGTGGAACGATCCGTTTCTTACATCCAGGACACTGTCTCAACCCGATAGCGTCATATCGAGTCAGAAGAAAGTGCATAGGCCAGACTCTACTTCTCCAGTATTGCATGGGAAATGAGTTCATGAGATAATGATGCATGTGTTGGAGTGCATAGTCCGCTACGACCAAATAGGTCTATTTGGGGTTTCTATGCATTCAAATCGTCCCATTATTTTTTGGAAAAATAACAAAAAATGCATGTCTTGAGGGTTCGGGAGAAACGTCCCCAAGGAAATGTGCAAATCCAACAATGTTTAGTTTCATTCCAATGCCAGTGCAGGGGTGCAAGAACATATATATATATAACCTTGCACCCCTGCACTGGCATTGTAACAGAAACAAATCTAAAAAATTGTTGCTCAAAGATTTGGAGGTTAGAACATTTTTTGTAACTTTGAACCCATCAAAAGCGTTTGAAATCTGCGTGCTCTCTACGTAGTCTGTAAATAGTCTGAATTTGTTACAGTGGTGTTACAATGTGCATATTTCGGAGCATGTTCCCCCACCTTTTCAGGGCATAACCCCAGGGCTTATTTCGGAGCATAATGGGTCAAAAATGATGGAATATGCCTAATTTTGGCCTTTTATTTCGGAGCAAAGTGGAACAGCATCGCAGGGGAAGGCTGGAAGGTTACTTTATTTCGGAGCAAAACGGGTCATTTTGATTTTCTATATGACTGTCATAGACCTTGTTTCGGAGCAAAATGGAACACTTCTTTCCCAAACTCACAGTGCTTGTCACGGAGCAAAGTCCCCCACTTGGCAAAATAGCGATACTTTTGCAACTCGGATTAATAAAATATATTCGAGTATCATGGCAGCTAAAAGTATCGAGATGTCAAAATTGAAAGAACTTATCAGGCTCCATAAGGAGCAAGTGTCAAACCGCAAGATCGGGCGTATGCTCGGTATGGACAAGAAGACAGTTGGCAAGTATATCAAGCTTGTGGACAAGGATCCCCTCGGACCGGACGGCTTGTTAAAGCTGGACGATCCTGTGCTAGAGCATCGCTATACAGGTGGCAATGCAGCGTACAGCGAGAAGCGCTTCCAGGATCTTGCCGGGCGTTTGGAGTATATCACAAAGGAGCTGGGCAAGACCGGCGTGACGATGTATCTGCTTTGGGAAGAGTATCGTAAGGACTTCCCCGACGGCTACAGCTACACGCAGTTCTGCTTCCATGTAGGACAGCATATGAAAGCACACCACCTGTCTTATGTCATGAAGGAGAACCGCGAGGGTGGCAAGGAGATATTCTTTGACTTCACGGGGCAGAAGCTCAGCTATGTCGACCGCGAGACTGGAGAGATACACGAATGCGAGGTGTTCGTATCGAGCCTCCCTGCCTCTGATTACGGCTTCGCGCTTGCCGTGCCGAGTCAGACCATAGACGACTTCGTATATGCCATAAACAAATGTTTCAAGGCGATTGGAGGAGCGCCCAAGATAATCGTAACAGACAATCTGAAGGCTTCCGTAGTAAAGGCTGACCGTTACGAGCCAGACATCAACCATGTCATGGAGAGCCTTGCCAACCACTATGGTTGTGTAGTTATCCCGGCGAGGTCTGTCCATCCGAAGGACAAGGCCTTGGTAGAGGACCAGGTCAGACTCGTCTACAGGCGCGTGTTCGCACCGCTGAGGAATACGACTTTCTATTCCATGGAGGAGCTTAACAAGGCAATACAGGAGTGTATGCTCAAGCACAACCAAAGACGTATGCAGCAATACAGCTGCACGCGTGAGGAGCGCTTCCTTGCCATAGACCAGCCAAACCTGCAACCGCTCAATCCAAACCCGTACCAGGTCGAGTATGAGACCATGCTGACTGTCGGTAACAACAGCCACGTATATCTCGGCCGTGACAAACACTATTACTCTGTTCCCTACAAGTATATAGGCAGGCGCACCAATGTCATCTACACACGCGACATGGTAAGCATCTATATCGATGGAGAGAAGGTTGCCGTTCACATCCGCGACCGTCGTCCAGGTGGATATACGACCGACAAGAAGCACATGCCGTCTTATTATGACGATTATGTAATGGCTTCGCCACAGCGCTACATAGAGCGTGGCTATAAGGCATCCTCGCTCCTCGGCATGATCATAGAGCATATATTTGGCGAACACAAGAACATGGTGCCGGAGTTGTTCTACAAAGGCTGTGACGGGCTTCTTCACCTTCAGAAGGTTACAGACCCAATCCTCTTTGACAAGGCTTGTAAGGCAGCCATAAAATACGGACAATACAGCTATCGCTTCGTCAATCAGATGGTCATGACCAAGTGTGCAGGGCTGGAAGCAGGCGAGCCTGCTGAGCAGGACCTCTTCCCGCCACAAGACCATGAGAACATACGTGGCCGCAACTACTACGAGGCCTCTTATACGACTACTACAACTCAACAATATACCCACTTCAAATGAACGAGATTTATAATGAACTTAAAGAGCTGCGTCTCTCCGGCATGGCCGAGAGATGGCAGGCCCTCCTCGAAACACGCAGGACCAAGGAAATAACCTTGGACGAGGGAATGGAAATGATGCTCCAGTCGGAGCGCGACAAAAGGCGTGAGAGCCGTCTGGCAAGACTTCTCAAGAACGCCCGGTTCCGCTATGAGGCAAGCATTGAGAAAATCATCTTCGACACAGCCAAAGGACGTGACAAGGACCGTATCATGCAACTCTCAACATGCGATTATCTTAAGACAGGCGCCTCTGTGCTTATATCGGGTCCGACAGGAGTTGGCAAGAGCTATCTCGCCACTGCGCTCGGGCGGCAGGCCTGCATGTACGGTTACAAGGTCAGCTACTACAACATGCAGAAACTGAACGAAGCCATAAACATGGCACGAATAGAGTCACGCATATCCAAGTTCTTCGACAAGTTGTCCGATACCGACCTGCTTATCGTGGATGACTTCGGGCTTGTCAAACTCAGCGGTCAGCAGCTCATCGACTTTATGGAGATCATTGAGGACCGGCATGCAAGAAAGTCAACTATCATTGCCAGCCAGTTACCGATAGCTGAATGGTATGACGTTCTTGCCAAAAACAAGACCATCGCTGACTCCATCATCGACCGAATAGTTAAAACTTCATATCGTTTTGAGTTAAAAGGAGACAGTTTAAGAAAATAGTTATTAACTTTGCCGCACCATCTGTATCGCCATGTCCAAAGTGGGGGAATATGACCGAAATAGGTGGGGGATTTTCACCGAAATAAGCATACAATGGATTTTAGAGAGTCGGTGAAATAGCTTATTTTCAGCGAGTTAGAGATTTGGTTGCAAGTTCTCTCCTTCCGTCACCGTTCCGTCTTCGTGCACCACGATACCTTGCCTGGCACTATCCCCGTTCAGATCGCTTTCGGCAATCTGCCAGTCACCTACGATAGGGATGTTGACGTCTGCCGAGGGGCCGTCGTTGTCATTGCTGCATGAACTGAAAGTGACGATGCCGGAGAAGAGCAGAATCACTGTCAGGTAATAGCTGAGTTTCATAGTTGTCTTAATTACATTCTGATTGTTTCATGCAAAGTTAAAAAAAAAGATGCCGATAATGCAAACATGCAACAAATTTTGAAGTTATCATTCAAAAAGATACCTTTTTGTTTGTTCTTTTGATTATTTTATCTAATTTTGTAACATTGCTAACATATTAATCATTAAAACTGTTACTTATGGAAGAAGATCAATTCACTCCTGCTCCCCCTAACAACTATCTGGTATGGGCCATCCTCACTACTGTTTGCTGCTGTCTTCCCTTTGGTATCGTGGCCATTGTGAAGTCAAGCAAGGTGAACACGCTGTATGCCGCATGTCAATACGAGCTTGCCGCCAAGCAGGCTGAGGACGCTAAGAAATGGTGTATCATCGGTGCAGTGACGGGCGGCGCCATCTATATTATCTATATGATCGTTTACGGTTTTGCAGCTTTAAGTTTTTTGTAGACCATTGACAGATGACACTGCGCCAAAAATGGGCATTTACTGCCATTGCGGTTATCGTGGTGGCTGTTGTTTATACCCTCTGTAATCCCCTTCAGCGGCATTGGCCACTGCAATGTCCTTTCAGACTCCTCACAGGTCTGCAATGTCCCGGGTGCGGTGGGCAGCGTGCCGCCTACGCCCTGCTTCACGGGCATTTCATGGAGGCTTTGCGTTACAACCTTTTTCTTGTTTATGCCGGACCTTACGCCTTGTCTCTTGTGGTGGAGAATCTGTTGCCGGAGGGCAGAGCGCATCAGAGATTGAAGCACATTCTTGAGAACCGATGGGTGGTATGGTTCTACGTCGCCACGTTCTGTGTTTGGCTGGTGGTAAGAAACCTGCTGCACATCTGAGGCATTATTTTTATTAAAGACACGATGAACAACTTTTCTTCGAGCCAGCTGTTTTATCTTTTGGCTAAATACATACCTTCTTATGCCATGCATAACGTACAGGAGCAGATTGAGCATAGCAACATCACCGAACAGCAAGTAAGCTACCTCACGATGGACATGAAGGATCCCACTATCTCCATCATTCTCTCCGTGCTTGTTGGCAGCCTCGGCATTGACCGTTTCTATATTGGCGACATTGGCTTAGGTGTTGCCAAACTGCTCACTTGTGGGGGATTAGGTATTTGGTGGCTTATTGACCTCTTCCTGATCATGGACAAGACGAAGGAAAAAAACTACCAGCTCTTCATGCAGTTGACATCTGGCAGCAACTACACCTCCGGTCCTTTACATGTCTGACAGAACGTGTGACGACCAAGCTACCACACCGTGAGTTCGACCCACGACTTTCCTTCTCCTTTTAATGTGACACGTGCCTTCCGGTAGTCGTTCCGGGTGGCGGTGTAGGGGTTCTTCAGGTAGGTCTGCGGATTGACGGCGACGAGTGGATAACAGCTGTATTGCACCTGCACCATCAAACGGTGGCCGGGAAGCAGCAGATGGGCCACGTCGGGCATGGTGAACGTCAGCGTGAAGTCCTTGCCGGGGCGTAGCGCCTCGGGCGCGGAGAACGAGTGACGGAAGCGGGCAGGCATCACGTCGCCCCTCACCAGCATCTCGTAGCCGTCGGGCCGCACGTCGATCAGTTTCACGATGGCATCGAGATCCGTCGCTGAGGTGTTGAGCGTGAGTCTTACGTTGACTGGCCCCATGAGGCGGAGCGTGTCCTGCTGAGCGGGCCATGAGCAGGTGAGTACATCGCCGCGTTGTGAGGCAAAGCGCTGGTCGGCAGCCATATAAGCGCGGTCACGGCGCCGGGTTTCTACATTGTTATAATAAGGCACTGGATTCAGAGGGTCGGCTACCACAGTCCCGCCCTTGAGCGAGAGTCGCTTGAGATGTGTGCCCTTCGGTGGCCAGCAGGGGAACTGTAACCATTGATCGTTCACCTTGCGATCTTTCATCACTTCCTCACGGGTCTCTGCTGACGGGAGCAGCGTGACGGGAGCGGGCCGACGGCCCTTTCCCTCCAAGTAATAAGCAAAGAACGGATATTCTATCTCGTTGATGAAGTAAGCCGCCGTGCCCGCTCCAAACCAAGCACCGTCCAAATGCTGATACTTGCTGTTGCCCCAGGCATGATGATACCACGGCGCCTCGACGAGGAAGAGCGGTGTTTTGGGAGAATGATGCTTGATCTGCCTCCACGTGTTCCACGTCCCGTAGTTGTCCTCGGCGTCGTAGAGCCCGCCAACGATCATCACGGCTGGTCGGATCTTGCCCAATCTCCGTGTGGAGAGACGAGACTGCCAGTAACCGTCATAGTTGGGGTGCGCCACGATATCCTTCCAGAACGATCCTTCTTCTAAGACGGGCTTCAGAATCTCGGCGAGGGGTCGGTGGTAGAACACGCTCACGGACGTGTCGACGGGAGCGAGAGCCGGCATCGACTTTGTTGAAGGCTGTGTTCTATAGCGGAAGAACGACGAGCCGAAGCTGTAGCTGTCCATCAGCATCAAGGCCCCGTTGTGGTGTATGTCGTCGCCCATGAACCAGTTGTTGACGGGAGCCTGCGGCGACGTGGCCTTGATAGCAGGATGACCGGAGCGCGTAGCCATGAAAGCGTAAAAGCCCGGATAGGAGGTGCCCTTCACCCCTACGCGCCCGTTGTGGTGGCAGTGGGCGAGAATCCAGTCCACTGTGTCCCAGGCATCGGATGCCTCGTCGGTCTCTTTGCCTTTTTTGTTGACGATAAACGGTCTCGACTGCACGAACCGCCCTTCGCTCAGATAAGTGCCGCGCACGTTCTGACGCACGAGGATATAACCATGCTTGAGATAGACACTGTCCAAGCCAAATGTGTTCTTGTCGAACGTATCATTATTATAAGGTGAGAGCGAATAGGGCGTGCGCATGATCAGCACAGGAGCCTGAGGATGATTCAAAGGCTCATAGATCTCCGTGTAGAGCCGCACGCCATCGCGCATGGGAATGAGCACATGGCGTTTGGTATAGGTGTAGGCAAAGGCACCAAGGGTAGATACCACATAGGCTATAATGAATAGAAACGTCTTTTTCATCGTTGTTTGTTTACTGTAGGGCAAATTTAGATAAAAGTCCCGAATTATAAGCCAGTCGAGATAAAAAACTTAATAGATTTCCTCCCCCATGCGCTGATAGCAAGGAAAATCAAGGCCAGCATACGCTCAATCCTATTTTACGTGCTCTAAGTCACAATTATTTATTATCTTTGAGGTCTTAATGTTTAACCCTCCTCAAGTTAGGCTTATGAGAGCAGTATGCGGCCTTGACGTTCACAAAGATAGTGTTTATCTTTGTATTTTGAACGAGGATGGCGAATTAATCGAGAAAGTTTTCGGAGTTTTAACATTTCAGCTTCAGCAGATGCGTGATTTGTTGCTCACCCACCATGTGGACGAAGTGTTCATGGAGAGTACGAGCGTCTATTGGATCCCCATTTGGCGTATCCTTGCCCCCCATTTGGCGTATCCTTGCCCCCCATTTCCTCCTGCGGCTCGTCAACCCATATTTCATCAAGCAGCTGCCCGGGCACAAAAGCGATGTCGCTGACGCGCAATGGATTGCCGAGTGCACGATGAAGAACTTGGTCAGCGGCAGTTTCGTGCCGCCTGAGGACATACAGCAGCTTAGACAGTACGACAGGCGCATTTTCGACCTTGACGAGGAAATCGTTCGCAAATTGTCCAAACTTGATGCCGTGATGCAGCGTTGCAATATCCGCCTAAGCAACTATGTGTCCAACGTGGACTGCAAGAGCTACAAGGACGTGGTGCGGAAAATATCCGAGGGCGTAACAGATCCTGAAGTCTTGATAGAGGAATTCCACGGGCGCATCATCAAACATCACGGCAGAGAAACAATATGGCATCGCTGACCGGTGTCATATCACAGGCGGAGATAGACGTGCTACGGCAGTTGCGCGAGTAGCTTGACCTGGCCGAGGAGCACAAGCAGGAGTGCCTTGAGAGAATGTTGAAGAAATGTCAGGAGAAATATCCTGACGAGTTGAGACGGTTGCAGACAATACCTGGAGTAAAGGAGCGGACGGCCACATCATTGATCGCAGAGATCGGAACGGACATGAGCAAGTTCGAGACGGCCAACCACCTTGCAGCATGGAGCGGGTTGAGACCCAGAAACGACGAGTCCAACAAGAAGTTCAAGTCACGTCGCATAACCCACGGCAACGTATATCTCCGAAAGAACATCATCCAGTGCGCATGGGCGGCAAGTAGGACAAAGAGCTGCTTCTTCAGCCGGTTCTCCTACCATCAAACACAGGTCAGGAAGAAAAACAAGATGAAAGTCATCGTGGCCGTGGCCAGAAAGCTGTTGGTTGCGGTATGGCTTGTAATCTATGATGAAACGGATTACGTTGACTTCCAGCAAAAACAAGATCGTCAGGTATCCGCCACAAACGGATGAATACGATATACCACCTGTGGAAATGTTATTATCTTTGTGATGGCTCAGACCTCGCTGGTAAATTAACTCATCCCACGGGTGGGCATGGAAAATTAATTTTAGCAGTTTTATTACTGCTTTGCTTATTTAATATGCCCTATGGCTTCTACACGTTAGTTAGATTTGCTGCAATGGCAGCTTTTGGATACCTTGCTTACGAAAAATTCAAAGAGAATGATAACGGTAAGGGTACTTTGTTTGTAGCCTTGGCATTTCTCTCCAACCTTTTATCAAAATAACTTTAGGGAGAACATTATGGAATATTGTAGATGTAGCAGCTGCTTTCTTTCTCTTCTATATCATTGTAAAAGAGTTTAAGAAGAAAAAGTAATCTCATTACAAGACGTAGTCACTCACTCATCACAGCTGCATTTTTTAAGCAGGATATCAATCTGGTAATATCCGAGCAAGCTTGCCCAGACTCGTAGCCATGCAGGTCTCGCGGAATCTCCATGCAGTTTACAACAACCTGACTTTTGTATACGGTTTCTTACTTCACTTCAAGAAATATAAAGGCTGCTTTACATGTTCACAGATTCACAGATGAATAAGAGTTGGGCAAGATACTCGGCGAGAGCTACACGAAGAAGATTGGCCATGCAACTACGCTCTATATATGTCTTTTCCCCTTACAGCAAGAGGCTATAGTGAGAAAATCTTCAAGGAGATGTCGCACGGGAATTCTACCTAAGACGAATGTTCAACAACTGTATTCCAGCTTGTCGAGGAGCTGAACAGGTTTCTGTGACTTGGCGTAAGGCTAATATAAGAGGCATCACACGCAACGATGGAATATTCTTGTGAGCTTTGCATTGCATTTCTTGAGGGTTAGAGAGAAGCATCCCCCAAGGAAGTGCATATATCCAACAACCTTTAGTTCCGTTCCAATCCCAGTGCAGGGGTGCAAGGTCAATATATATATGACCTCGCACCCCTGCACTGGGATTGTAACAGAAACAAATCTAAAAGTTTGTTGCTCAAAGATTTGGAGGTTAGAACATTTTTTTGTAACTTTGAACCCATCAAAAGCGTTTGAAATCTGCGTGCTCTCTACGTAGTCTGTAAATAGTCCGAATTTGTTACAGTGGTGTTACAATGGATTTTAGAGAGTCGGCGAAATAGCTTATTTTCAGCGAGTTAGAGATTTGGTTACAAGTTCCTCTCTCTCCGCTTTGTTAAATTGTCTTAAAAGTATAGAATTAAGACAGAATAACAAAACAATATAAATCCTGTGACTTTCAACAAGTTACAGGATTTTTGCTTTTCTGACGGTTTAAGTTTATTCAACAGAAAATCAGCCCTTAATTCTTAACGAATGTTATAGCGGCTACAATTCGGCTACAATTTTTGTAAACTATTATTATTTGTAGCCGGA
>ERZ791911.110-NODE-110-length-78723-cov-23.250369_pt1 | contig 78723 bp, 65 predicted proteins | sample MGYA00510142_ERZ791911 | MGnify/ENA primary metagenome ERZ791911 (study PRJEB30046, sample SAMN00792056) | human gut metagenome | study: EMG produced TPA metagenomics assembly of the A metagenome-wide association study of gut microbiota in type 2... | reverse complement strand
AAATCCACGGAGTTTTCTGGATTGTCCACGAAAGACACGAAATCCACGGAGTTTTTGGATTGTCCACGAAGAACACGAAAAATAAAGGTGGAAAAATAAAGGAACCTTTTGTGGCTTTATCGGACGATTCTTTTTGTTTTGAGAATGGTTTCGCCGAAGTTTATCAATAATCCAAGGGGATACCCTGTTGCCTTGAGATAGTTGATTACTTGAGCATAGTGGCTATTGTCTATAGCAGACAAAGCTTTCAGTTCCACTATGATTTTTCCGTAGCACACGAAATCAGCGATGTAATAATGTCCAAGGACGCAATCTTTGTATTTAATAGTGAGCCTCTTCTCCCGTTCATAAGGTATTTTTCTTCGAGAAAATTCTATGGCAAGGGCATCGCTATATACTCCTTCCAAAAAGCCACTTCCAAGATTTTTGTGAACCTCAAGAGCAGCTCCTATAATATTATAGGATTCTTCTTGATATAGCATCTTCCCTTCCATATTATTCTTATGTTGTATTTTTCAGTGTCCTTCGTGTTTTTCGTGGACAATCACTCTTTCGAGATTTTCGTGTTTTTCGTGGACAATCACTCCTTCGAGATTTTTATGTTCTTCGTGGACAATCACTCTTTCGAGACTTTCGTGTTCTTCGTGGACAATCACTCTTTCGAGACTTTCTTGTTCTTCGTGGACAATGAAACCGGTCTGTGTTCTTCGTGGACTATTCTTCGTGGATGAGCCAGTCTGCGAGTTTCTTCACGGCTCGGGCCCTGTGGCTGATTTTGTTTTTGATGTCCTCTCCGAGTTCAGCGAAGCTCTTGTCATAGCCATCGGGGATGAAGATGGGGTCGTAGCCGAAACCCTCGGTGCCATGCTTCTCATAGGCGATGCGGCCCTCCACGATGCCTTCAAAGCGGTATTCGCGGCTGCACAAGGGATTGCCACCCTCCATCTGAATGAGCGAGATGACGGTGCGGAATCGCGCCTTGCGGTTGGGGTTGTCGCCGAGCTTCCGCAGCAGCTTGGCCATGTTAGCCTCGCTGTCGTGGTCGGTGCCCTCAGCGTAGCGGGCAGAGTGGACGCCCGGCTCACCGTCGAGGGCGTCTACTTCGAGCCCCGTATCATCGGCGAAGCAGTCGAGGTGGTAGTTGTCGAAGATATACTCCGCCTTTTGGTGAGCGTTGGCCTCAAGGGTGTAGCCTGTCTCGGGAATATCCTCGTGGCAGCCGATGTCGGCGAGGGAGACGATGTCAAAATCAGGGCCGAGGATGTCACGGATTTCCTGTAACTTGTGAGCGTTGTTGGTTGCGAATACTATTTTCATATTCTTCTTTAGCTTTATCGTTTTCGCTGCTGTTCTGAGCGTCAGAGTCAGTCTCTCCAGCCGGTCTTGGCGCATTGCCTTGCATCGAACTGTTGAAGAGACTCTCTTTCTGCTTCTTCGACACCTTCACCTTCACGTGGTCGAAGCCCTCACCGTAGACACCGATGACAGAGCTCTGTGAGACGAAGGCGTTGGGGTCTATAATCTTTATCAGTCGGAAGATGGGTGTGCTCTCGCGCTTGCGGGCCAGGATACAGAGCACTTTCATGTCCTGACCAGTATACCATCCGTGTCCGTCGAGGATGGTGACGCCGCGGCCGAGCTGTGTGCCGATGGCGTTGGCAATCTCCTGACTCTTCTTCGAGAAGATCATAAACTGTACCGACTCCCTCCGGATGTTCATCACGTGGTCGAGCATGAAGTTCTCCACCACCATGGTGCACAGACCGAACATCACCTTGTGGAGACGGCCTATCATATCACCAAACTGTGGGAAAAACAAGCAGCTGCCGATGATGCAGAGGTCGATGGCCAGAAGCACCTGCCCTAAGGAGAAACTGTAGTATTTGTTCACCGAGGCGGCGATGATGTCGGTACCTCCCGTGGAGCCATTGTTCAGAAAGACGATGGCCAAGGAGGATCCGGTCAGCGTACAGCCGATGAGCAGCGACATGAAGTCCTGGCCTTCACCGACTATCTTGATGTAGTGTCCTGCGGCATCCACCGGCATGATGTCTTGCGCAAACCACAGGGAAACATAGAGCAGAAGGATGGCGTAGATGGTCTTCATCAAGAACTTGAAGCCCAACACTTTCAGTCCTACGATGAGGAGTGCCACGTTGATGATGAGGTAGGTGTTCTGGATGGGGAAGCCCGTGGCATAGTAGATGACAGCGGACAGACCCGTCACACCACCCGTCACAATCTGATAGGGTAGCAGGAAGAGGGTGAAGGCAAAAGCGTAGAGGAGAACACCAAAGGTGATACCTACATAGTCCTTCGCCTCGTTGAAGATGATCTTCTGATTGAAAGTCATATTTTTGCTTAGAAGTCCGGAAGTCCAGAAGTCCGGAAGTCCAGTCATATGAATGTCCGGAAATCCGGAAGTCCGGACTTCTGCTTGTTACTTCACTACGATATTAATGATTCTCTTGGGCACAACGATGACCTTCTTGATTTCCTTGCCTTCCAAGTACTTGGCGCAACGGTCGTCGGCGAGGGTCTCTTTCTCGATGGTGTCCTTGTCGGCATCGGCAGCAAACATCTTTTGGAAGCGGGCCTTGCCGTTGAAGCTTACAGTCATCTGTATCTCGTTCTCCACGAGATATTTCTCATCCCATGTGGGCCATGTGGCGTCGCAGACCGACGTGGTGTTGCCCAGTTGATGCCAGAGCTCCTCGGCAATATGCGGTGCAAAAGGAGCGATGAGGACGACGATGTCGCTCAGGAGCTCGCGGTTGTGGCATTTCTGCTGTCCGAGCTCGTTGACGCAAATCATAAAGGCGGAGATGGAGGTGTTGTATGAGAAAGCCTCGATGTCGCCCGTGACCTTCTTGATGAGCTTGTGCACACTCTTCAGGCTCTCTGCCGACGGCTTGTCGTCGTTGACGAGGAACTTGTCGGTGCGGTTCTCATAGAAGAGTGCCCAGAGCTTCTTCAGAAAGCGGAAGCAGCCGTCGATGCCGTTGGTATCCCAAGGTTTGGAAGCTTCGACAGGGCCGAGGAACATCTCGTAGAGGCGCAGCGTGTCGGCACCGTAGTCGCGGACGATGTCGTCGGGGTTGACAACGTTGTACATCGACTTCGACATCTTCTCAATGGCCCAGCCGCAGACGTATTTGCCGTTGGCACCGTCGGCCGACTTGCTGCCGTCGTCGAAGATGAACTCAGCGTCCTTATACTCCGGGCTCCACTTACGGAAAGCCTCGATGTCGAGGATGTCGTTCTTCACGAGGTTAATCCACACGTGGATAGGTGTGACATCCTTGTAGTCCTTGCGGAGGTTATAGCTCACGAAGACCGGCTTGTCGGCTGTCGAGAGCTCGTTGACACGGTAAACGAAGTTGCTTCGGCCCTGTATCATACCTTGGTTGATGAGCTTCTGGAAAGGCTCTTCCTCGCAGCTCACACCGTAGTCGTGGAGGAACTTATTCCAGAAACGGGAGTAGATAAGGTGTCCGGTGGCATGCTCAGTGCCGCCTACATAGAGATCTACATGGCGCCAGTATTCATCGGCTTCCTTGCCCACGAGCTCCTTGTCGTTGTGTGGGTCCATATAGCGCAGATAATAGGCAGAGCTGCCTGCAAATCCCGGCATGGTGTAGAGGTCGAGGGGGAAGATGGTCTTGTTGTCGATACGGCTGTTCTCCACCACCTTCTTGGCCACGGTGTCCCAAGCCCATTTTGTGGCGCGGCCCAATGGTGGCTCGCCGTCCTCGGTAGGCTTGTATTCTGTTATCTCAGGGAGCTCCACGGGCAGGCACTCCTCAGGCACCATCTTGGGGATGCCGTTGTCATAGTAGACGGGGAAGGGCTCGCCCCAGTAGCGCTGGCGTGAGAAGATGGCGTCGCGGAGACGGTAGTTGACCTTCACGCGGCCAATGCCCTTCTCGGTGACATATTTCTTAGTCTTGGCGATGGCCTCCTTCACGGTGCAGCCGTTGAGCGAGAAGCCGTCGGCATTGCCGTGCCCCGGTCGCGGAGAGTTCATCACGATACCCTCCTTGGCGTCGAAGCTCTCCTCGGAGACGTCGGCACCCTCGATGAGCGGGATGATGGGCAGGTTGAAATGCTTGGCAAAGGCGTAGTCGCGGGAGTCGTGGGCCGGCACTGCCATGATGGCGCCCGTGCCATAACCGGCGAGAACATACTCTGAAATCCAGATAGGGATGGCGTCGCCCGTGAAGGGGTTCACGGCGTAGGAGCCGGAGAAGACGCCTGTGACCTTATGGTCGGACATGCGGTCGAGCTCGGTGCGGCTCTTCACATAGTCGAGATATTTGTCCACCTCGGCCTTCTGCTCCGGTGTGGTGACCTGTGCCACGTAGTCGCTCTCAGGAGCCAGCACCATGAAGGTGACACCGAACATGGTGTCGGCGCGGGTGGTGAAGATGGTGAACTTCACGTCGGAGTCTTTCACAGAGAAGACGACCTCGGTGCCCTCAGAGCGGCCTATCCAGTTTTTCTGCGTCTCAGTGATGGAGTCGCTCCACTGGATGGTGTCCAGACCGTCGAGGAGTCGCTGTGCGTAGGCAGAGACGCGGAGGCACCACTGGCTCATCTTCTTCTGCACCACGGGGAAGCCGCCACGCACGGAGACACCGTCGACGACCTCGTCGTTGGCCAGCACGGTGCCCAGTCCGGCGCACCAGTTCACCATCGTCTCGCCCTTGTAGGCGATACGGTAGTTCATCAGGGCGTCGCTCTTCTGCTTGTCGTCCATGGCCTTCCACTCCTCAGCGGTGAAAGTGATGGTGTCGTCGCCCTGTGCCACGTTGAGGCCTTTTGTGCCCTCTTTCTCCAAGTGTGCGATGAGCTTCTCTATGGGCTGCGCCTTCTTCAGGTCGTTGTCATAGTAGGAGTTGAACATCTTCTCGAAGGCCCACTGTGTCCAGTGGTAGTATTTGGGGTCACAGGTGCGCACCTCGCGGTCCCAGTCGAAAGAGAAGCCTATCTTGTCGAGCTGCTCACGGTAGTGGTTGATATTCTGCTCGGTGGTGATGGCAGGATGCTGTCCGGTCTTGATGGCATACTGCTCGGCAGGCAGTCCATAGGCGTCATAGCCCATGGGGTTGAGGACATTGAAGCCCTTCAGGCACTTATAGCGCGCGTAGATGTCGCTGGCGATATAGCCAAGGGGATGACCCACATGAAGACCCGCACCGCTGGGGTAGGGGAACATGTTCAGGACATAGTATTTAGGGCGTGAAGGGTCCTCACTGACCTTGTAAGTCTTGTCGTCGACCCATTTCTTCTGCCATTTCTTCTCAATCTCGCTGAAATTATAATCCATTATAATCTTATTTTTCGGCCGGGACGGGCACGGCCACTCTATTATTGATTTCTATGTGCAAAGATACAGCAAAGGGACGAGAAAACGAAAAAAACGGCCTGATTTCCTTTAATAAACCAATTTATTATCGTATTTTTGCCGTCTGTAAGTCTTCTCGCTTCAACGGGCGGCAAGTCTTTACGCTCCAACGGGCGATAAATCTTTTTGCTTCAAAGATAGGAATTTTATAAGTTTACCTTGCAATGCAGCAGCGCAACAGAAAATCTGTATACAAAACCATCCGCGACTATGCCATCATCACCGTCGCCATGCTCATCGGCACCCTTGGCTACAATCTCTTTCTTCTTCCCAACCAAATACCTATGGGTGGCATCATGGGTATCGCTTCCATTGTCTACTGGGGCACCGGCATGCCAGCCCAGAACACTTACTTTCTGATTAATGCCGTGTTGCTGATAACGGCTTTGAAAGTTCTCGGGTGGAGGTTCTGCGCCAAGACCATCTATGCCGTCATCGTCTTCACGGTGGCTTCTACCGTCTTCCAGCTCTTGGGTGGCATGGATGTGCACCTGCTCAGCGACCAGAAGTTTATGGCTTGCATTGTCGGTGGTGTCTTCATGGGCACCAGCGTGGGTCTCGGGCTCTCTGCCGGTGGCTCCACGGGTGGCAGCGATGTTGTGGCAGCCATGGTCCACAAATACCGCGATGTGTCGTTGGGCCACGTCATTCTCTTCTGCGACCTCACCATCATCACGTCGAGCTATGTCGTCCTCCGCGACTGGGATAAGGTGCTCTATGGTTATGTCCTGCTCTTCATCATCTCTTTCTGTGTGGACTATATCGTCAACTCCCTGCGGCGTTCGGTGCAGTTCTTCATCATCTCCGACAAGTGGCGGGAGATAGGTGCTGCCATCAACAAAATTGCCGACAGGGGCTGCTCCACGCTCAACGGCAACGGTTTCTATTCCGGTAAGGACATCAAGGTCGTCTTCTGCATCGCCAAGAAGAGCGAGTCGGCGGTCATCTTCGACCTCATCGACGAGATAGACCCCGACGCCTTCGTAGCCCAGAGCGCCGTCATCGGTGTCTACGGCATGGGATTCGACAAGTTCAAGGTAAAGAAAAAGATTAGCTTGGAGCAGATACAGAAGGAGATAGAGGAAAAATAAATGTTGATTACATTCTCAGAGTGGCAGTTATTTGGTATAAAATGAAATTATTGATTAGTGGAAATAATATTCTGACATGGCAAGAATGAAAAGTAACAAAGCGCTTGGCTGTGGATGTCTTTCTGTTGTCATGGGCTTGATAGTCATAGTAGTTATCTTAGGCAGTGCTTATTTACTAAACTTTGCGCTGAAGCCGTCGCATAACAAAGGCCGTGACTATCCTAAGCAGTATGCCGTCATGCTGCGGCGCTATCCATGGATAAAACCATGGGCTGACTCGCTGTATAAGGTTAAGGCTCTCCGCGATACATATATCACTGTCCGTGGCGGTGATACACGCTTTTTTGCCGAAGACACCACACGTCTCCATGCCTTGCTCCTCGCTGCTCCACAGAATACGCCACGCACGGCAGTGCTCATACCGGGATATACCGACTGTGCTGTCAATATGCTCCACATTGCTTATATATACCATCACCTCATGGGCATGAATATTCTTATCCCTGACCTCCACGCCAATGGCAAGAGTGGGGGCAGCGTCATGCAGATGGGATGGAAAGACCGCACCGACGTGTTGAGATGGATAGCCATTGCAGACTCGCTCTACCATGACCGCACAGGACATGCCGATATCGTCGTTCATGGCATCTCTATGGGTGCCGCCACGACGATGAATGTTGCCGGTGAGACGGAGGCGCCAGGCATGCAAGATGTCAGATGCTTCGTTGAGGACTGTGGGTACACCTCGGTATGGGACGAGTTCAGTTATGAGCTTGATGAAATGTTTGGACTGCCGGAGTTTCCGCTGCTCTACTCGGCTTCCGCGCTCTGTGGTTTGAAATATGGATGGACCTTTGGTCAGGCCTCACCGTTGAGGCAGGTCGCCAAAGTTCGTAAACCAATGCTTTTTATCCATGGCGGTAACGACACCTTTGTGCCCACACGTATGGTCTTCCCATTGTATAATGCCAAGCCCGCTCCTAAATATCTCATCGTCTTCCATGGCTCTGCTCATGCCAAAAGCTATCATGACCATAGAGTTGACTACGAAAAGGCGGTTATAAACTTTGTCGGAAAAGCGCTTTGTAAGAAATAGATAAGCCAGCCTTTTGAGGATTGTTTCATGCCTGTGCAGTGCGTCTTGACACGTATCAATAAATAGGCAATATTGCAATCTCGACATGACATTTAGCAGTATTTAGTAATGAAATTCTTGTAGAGTTGAAATCTTTGTTGTAACTTTGCAAGCCTTATTCAACATCACCAATATTTACACACATGAGAACAGAATGGAGAGGCTTCAAGCCCAATAAGTGGAACCATGAGATTAATGTCCGTGATTTCATTCAGTTGAACTATACCCCTTACGATGGTGACGAAAGTTTCCTCTCGGGTCCTACCGATGCTACCAACACCCTTTGGGGCAAGCTGAAAGAGCTTCAGAAAGCTGAGCGCGCTAAAGGTGGCGTCCTCGACATGGAGACAGAGGTTGTCTCTTCTCTCACTGCTTACGGTCCTGGATATATCGACCCCGCCACTAAGGATTTGGAGAAGGTCGTAGGTCTTCAGACCGACAAGCCCCTGAAGCGTGCTTTCATGCCCTATGGCGGTTCGCGTATGGCTGAGCAGGCTTGCACCACCTACGGCTATGAGCCTTCCGACAAGATAAAGGAAATCTTCTCCAAGTATGTCAAGACCCACAACGATGGTGTCTTCGCAGCTTATACCAAGGAGATGAAGCTCGTGCGTCACAACCACATCCTCACCGGTCTGCCCGATACCTATGGCCGTGGCCGTATCGTGGGCGACTACCGCCGTGTGGCCCTCTATGGTGTCGACTACCTCATTGCTGACAAGCAGAAGGACCTCGACGAGCGCATCGGCGACCAGGAGATGATTGACGAGGTCATCCGCCTGCGCGAGGAGGTGGCTGAGCAGATTAAGGCCCTCAAGGGCTTGAAGGCTATGGCTCAGGACTATGGCTTCGACATCTCACAGCCCGCTACCAATGCCCGTGAGGCTGTGCAGTGGCTCTACTTCGGCTATCTCGGCGCCGTGAAGACACAGAATGGTGCCGCCATGTCCGTGGGCCGCGTCTCTACATTCCTCGATATCTATTTCCAGCGTGACTTCGCTGAGGGCACTCTCACCGAGCAGGACGCCCAGGAGCTCATCGACCACTTGGTGATGAAGTTCCGCATGGTGAAGTTCGCCCGTATCCCCTCTTATAACGAGCTCTTCTCCGGCGACCCTGTATGGGCTACTCTGGAGGTTGCCGGTATGGGCCAGGACGGTCGCTCTATGGTGACCAAGAATGATTTCCGTTTCCTCCACACTTTGGAGAACATGGGTCCGTCGCCAGAGCCTAACCTCACCGTGCTCTATTCCTCACGTCTTCCCGAGACTTTCAAGCACTATGCTGCCATGATCAGCGTGACGACAAGCTCTATCCAGTATGAGAACGACGACGTCATGCGCCCGGTATGGGGTGACGACTATTCCATCTGCTGCTGCGTCTCGGCTACCCAGACCGGTAAGGAGATGCAGTTCTTTGGTGCCCGTGCCAACCTCGCCAAGTGTCTCACTTATGCTATCAGCGGTGGTGTCGACTCTAAGACGCGCCAGCAGGTGGGACCCGCCTACCGTCCTATCGAGGGCGATGTGGTGACCTACGAGGAGTTCATGCCACGCTTCGACGCCATGATGGAGTGGCTTGCAGGAGTCTATGTCAAGACCCTGAACCTCATCCACTACATGCACGACAAATACTTCTATGAGGCTGCCGAGATGGCACTCATCGACACCAATGTGCGCCGCACCTTTGCAACGGGTATCGCCGGCTTCTCACATGTCGTTGACTCTATCTCTGCCATCAAATACGCCAAGGTGAACATCATCCGTGACGAGACGGGCTTCCCTCTGAGCTTCAAGACAGAGGGCGACTTCCCCCGCTATGGCAACGATGACGACCGCGCCGACGAGATTGCAGTATGGTTGCTCAAGACCTTCATCGAGAAGGTGAAGCACTACCACACTTATCGCAACTCTGAGCCCACAACGTCCATCCTGACCATCACCTCTAACGTTGTCTACGGTAAGTACACCTCCAACATGCCCGACGGCCGTGAGGCTGGTGCACCGCTCTCTCCGGGTGCTAACCCCAGCTACGGCGCTGAGAAGAATGGTCTCTTGGCTTCGCTCAACTCTGTTGCCAAGCTGCCTTACGAGTATGCCCTCGACGGTATCTCCAACACGCAGACCATCTCTCCGGGTGCTCTCGGACACAACGACGAGGAGCGCGCTACAACGCTGGTGCGTGTCATGGACGGCTACTTCTCACAGGGTGCCCACCACCTCAACGTCAATGTCTTCGGTGTGGACAAGCTCAAGGACGCCATGGAGCATCCCGAGAAGGAGGAGTATCAGAACTTCACCATCCGCGTCTCTGGCTACGCTGTTAAGTTCATCGACCTGACCCGTGAGCAGCAGCTCGACGTCATCGCCCGTCAGGCTCACGAGCGTCTGTAAATGAAAGGCTACGTTCACAGCATCGAGTCCTTCGGCTCTGTCGACGGCCCGGGCGTAAGGTTTGTCATCTTCCTGCAGGGCTGCCCCATGCGGTGCCAGTTCTGCCACAATCCCGACACCTGGGCCCTGCACAAGGGCGACCAGATGTCGGCGGAAGAGCTTCTGAGCCAGGCTGTCCGCTTCCGACCTTATTGGGGCCAGGAAGGCGGCATCACCGTCAGCGGGGGCGAAGCACTCTTGCAGATAGACTTCCTCCTGGAGCTCTTCACCCTGGCTCATGCCCAAGGGGTGAACACTTGTCTCGACACCTCCGCCGCGCCTTACCGTCCTGACGATAAGGCATGGATGGAGAAGTTCGACAAGCTCATGGCCGTCACCGACACCGTGCTCCTCGACATCAAGGAGATACGTGATGAGGCCCACAGAAAGCTCACAGGACATACCAATGCCAATATCTTGGCTTGCGCGCGTCATCTCTCTGACTTGGCTGTGCCGGTATGGATACGCCACGTCCTTGTGCCGGGAGTGACCGACAACGACGACGACCTGCGGGAGCTGAGAGCGTTTATAGATACGCTGACCAACGTCAAGCGCGTGGAGGTCTTGCCCTACCACACGCTTGGAGTCTATAAATACGAGCAGCTCGGCATCGACTATCCCCTCAAGGGTGTCAATGCACCTACAAAGGAGCGTATAGCCAATGCTGAGAAGATTCTGACAGAATAATGAGAATTCCTATGGTATAGAATTCTCATGGTATAGAATTCTTATGGTATAAACGAAAAAAGCTTATTCCCTCGCGGAATAAACTTTTTTTATGATTCATCTTTATTATGAATCAATTCCTAATGACGTAAATTCTTTTTAGCAGCCCTTATGTGTCATGATGTCCAGCACCATCTCGTCGGTGGGGCACATGGCTTCCTTGCCTATGCTGGTAAGGTTATGGATGCTCTTGTCCACACTGTCGTCGATGATACCCTCTGCTGAGGTGACGTGGCGGCCCTGCATGGAGAGCAGTGCCGAGAGCAGTGCCGAGCTCACACCGGAGCATATCTTGATGCTGCATGACGGTTTGGCACCATCGCAGATCATGCCGGTGAGGTTGGCTATCATATTCTGTATAGCGAAGCAGACGCGGTCGTAGTCGCCGCCCATGAGGTAGACGATGCCGACGCTGGAGCCGATGCTGGCTACTACACAGCCGCAGAGCGCCGACAAGGTGCCCAGACTCTGCTTGATATAGATGGCGGTGAGATGCGAGAGTGTGAGGGCGCGGATGAGCTCCTCCTCGGTGTTCTCATTCTCCTTGGCATAGACGGCGACGGGGTTGGTGGCGCAGATGCCCTGGTTGCCACTGCCGCTGTTGCTCATCACCGGTATCATGGCACCACCCATACGGGCGTCGCAGGCCAGCGCCGTCTCAGAGATGATGTGCGAGAAGATAGTGTCGCCGAAGATGCCATGGCTCAGCGGCCGCTCTATGGTCTTGCCCAGGCAGTGACCGTAGTTGCCTTTCTTGCTCAACTCAGCGGCGCGGATGTTGTAGTCGCGGGCCTGGAGCATGAAGGCAATCTCGTCGAGAGGCGTTGTCGTGGCAAACTCCCACACCATGTGCATGTCGAGCTTCAGACCGTCCTGAGCTTCTTCACCACCCACGCATTTGCGCTTGTCGAGCAGCACCTTACCATTGCGCGCCTCATAGACGAAGTTGGTATGGCTGCCGGCAATGATGGCTGTGGCGCTGTCGTCACCGGCCTGGCAGGTTACCTCGATATAGAGCTTCTCCTTGATGCCCTCTTTGAGCTTGATGTCGATGTGCGAGGGGTCGCTGATAAACTGCTTGCCCTCTTCGAGCGTCTGCGGTGTGAGGTCCTTGATGACCTCCAACTGGTATTCGCTCTTGCCGACGATGGCACCCAAGGCGATGGCAATGGGCAGGCCAATCATGCCGGTGCCGGGAATGCCGACACCCATGGCATTCTTGAGCATGTTGCCACTGAGGAAGACGCTGATTCGCTCAGGGCGACAGCCTAAGTCTTCCGTAGCACGAGCGGTGCAGAGAGCCACTGCCATAGGCTCGGTACAGCCTACGGCAGGGACCACCTGCTGATGGATGAGGGATATAATCTGTTCTCTGATGGACTTGTCTAACATAGCATTGACTCTTTATTTACCTTGCTTGTAAGCGTCGAGACCCTTGTTGAGGAAGTCGAGGTATCCGGGGATGTCCTCCTTGTAGGTGAAGGATCCGGAGAGTGGGTTGCCGTTGTTGTCGACAGTGACATAGAAGGGCTGTGCGTTGGCACCAAACTTATGCGACTGCAAGTAGCTCCACTTGTCACCGACAGTGCGCAGTGTCTTGGTCTGACCATTGGGGCCCTTGACCTCAATAGGCTTGGGCAGCTTGGTCTTGTCGTCAACGTAGAGGGAGATGAGGACATAGTCCTTGGTGAGCTTGTCAGCCACGGTGGGGTCAGTCCATACGGAGGCCTCCATCTTGCGGCAGTTGACGCATCCGAAGCCGGTGAAGTCGAGCATCACAGGTTTGCCCTGAGCCTTGGCGGCAGCCATGCCAGCCTCGTAGTCGGTGTATTTAGCTTCTACAACCTTGTTGTTGAGGTTGAAGTCCTGGGTGTTGATAGGCGGTGCGAAGGCAGAGACAGCCTTGCAGGGAGCGCCCCACAGACCCGGAATCATATAGATGGCGAAGGCGAAGGAGCAGAGGCCGAGCATGATGGCGGGCACCGGCATCGGCTTGTTGATGTCGCCACCGATGGCATCCTGCTGGAACTTCAGCCAGCCCACGAGGTAAGCACCGAGGGCACCGAAGATGACAATCCACAAGGCCAGGAAGACCTCACGGTCCATGAGGTGCCAGCCATAGGCCAGGTCAGCGACGGAGAAGAATTTCAGCGCGAAGGCAAGCTCCACGAAGCCTAAGACGACCTTTATCTGGTCCATCCACGAACCGCTCTTAGGGCTCTTCTTCATCAATGTGGGGAACATGGCAAAGAGCGAGAAAGGCACGGCCAAGGCGATGGCGAAGCCTAACATGCCCACGGCGGGAGCCAGCCAGTCGCCGGACGTCACCGTCTGCACGAGAAGCAGTCCAATGATAGGTGCGGTGCAGGAGAAGCTCACCAAGACGAGGGTGAAGGCCATGAGGAAGATGGAGAGGAGACCAGTGGTGTTGGAGGCCTTGGTGTCGACCTTGTTGGCCCAGCTGTCAGGAAGTTTAATCTCAAACCATCCGAAGAAGCTCACGGCGAAGACCACGAGGAGGAGGAAGAGGAAGATGTTGAAGACAGCATTTGTGGAGAGGGCGTTGAGCGTTGACGGGCCGAAGATGGCCGTTACGCCGATACCTAAGACGAGATAGATGACGATGATGGAGATGCCGTAGGTGGTAGCCTCACGGATGCCCTTCCCCCTATTGTCTTTGGAGCGTTTCAGGAAGAAGCTCACCGTCATGGGGATGATAGGCCAGATGCAGGGCATGACGAGGGCGAGGAGGCCGCCTACGATGCCCATGAGGAAGATATAGAGCAGGGAGTGGTTGGCGATGTCGTTGGCACCACCAAACTGCTGCAACTCCTTGATGACCGGCTTCCACAGCTGTGCTTCATCGGTCTTGGAGAGGGTGGCAGCCATCGCGGCATTGGCCTGTGCGGTGGAGTCAGCAGCGGCCACAGCTGTTGTGGCAGTGTCGCCGGCTTGTGTGGCGTCGGCAGTCTGTGCTGCAGCGTCAGCCGGCGTCTCTGTGGCGGCAGCGGCATCCACGGCAGGGCTCTTGCCCTTCTTCTTTATCTCTACGCTCGTCGGTGGCATGCAGTTCTGGTCGTTGCAGGCACCATATTCTAAGTAAGCGTCGATAGAGTAGGTGGGCTTGGTGAACTTCACCTTCTGTACAAAGGTCACGGAGCCTTCGAAATAGCGCAGCGTCATCTCGAAGAGCTTGTCATAGGATTTTATCTCGTGGCCACGCGGCTGCAGCTTACCGACAAGCTCCACACCATCAAGCTTGTTGACATTGAAGGTGGCGGAAACAGGGCCGTCGGCGCCAAGGCCTGTGGAATAGACATGCCAGCCTTTGTCTATACGTCCGGTGAAGATAATCTCGCCCGTCGAAGAGTTGTTGGTCTTCAACTGTGAGGAAAAATGCACGGGGTTTAGCATTTGCGCGTTGGCAAGGATGCTCACAAACAGCATCAAAGCCAAGGTCATCAGCTTTTTCATTTGATCTCCTAACTTTTTGTATTGTTTAATATCAATGTTTTATTTATTAATACGCTATACTTACTATTTTGGGTAATGAAAAAGGAAAATATTGATAGTTTTTAACTTTAAGCGGGATGCTTATGGTGGTGTTTGGCATATGCCAACGACATCTATGGCATATGCCAGCGAATTCTATGGCAAATGCCAGCGACATCTATGGCATATGCCGTGTAATGCATTCATAAGTGTGTAGTCGGAACTAAAAGTATGGGGGCATCCTAAAAAATATTGGGTGTTAATGATGTGCAACCATTAACACCCAACACTTAACACTTAACACCTAACACCTAACACCTAACACTTAACACCTACCATCTATTTTCTCTTCCTTGTTACCTTCTTAGTTTTAGCGGGAAGAGTTTTCTTGGCAGCTATGGCAGGGGCTTTGCCCTGGCGTTTTATCTCTACCTGTGCGGGTGGCAGGCAGTTTTGGTCGTTGCAGGCACCATATTCGAGATACGCGTCAATGGAGTAGGAGGGTTTGGTGAAGCGCACTTTTTGAACAAACTTTGCTGTGTTCTCAAACCAGCGGAGGTCCATATCGAAGAGGTTGTCATGCTTCTTCACCTCAGTACCTTCCGGTGTGAGTTTGCCGACGAGCTCCACGCCGTCGAGGTTGTTGACATTGAAAGAAGCCTCGATAGGTCCGTCGGCGCCGAGGTCGGTGGAATAGACATGCCACCCCGGGGCTATCTTGCCATTGAAGACAATCTCTCCCTCGGCAGAACCTGCCTTGGTGATGAGATTGGCAGAAAATTCTATCTGTGCGTTGGCAGCGATGCAGAGCATCAGGGACAGAATGGAGAAAAGCAGTTTTTTCATATTGACTATGTTTATGTGAGTTGTTGTTGATTATATCAGTTGTCTCTTTTGAAACTCCTCGTAGAGTGGCATGGCGAGGGCTTTGGCGTCGGGATGCGGAGCTCCCGTAGTGCCGAGGGCTCGGAGATCGAAGAAATGTTTCCAGTCGCTGATAAAGGCTGTGTGGACGAGCTCGGTGTTGGTATCCAAGGGCAACACCACGCGGGCCTCCTGAGGCTTGCGGCCCGCAGCGATAAGATTCATATACGATTTCTCGGTGGCGAGGTTGGCAAAGACCCAGTTGTCGAGGTCGGTGGCTGAGCCGTCCACAACTTTGCGCCCAAGCTCTAAAAAGTCGTGACCGCTGATTGTCAGCGTGCCGCCGCTAATCTGTCGGACCCAGGTGCTGTCCATCATCTGCTGCTTGACCCATGTGGGGAGGTTGACAGTGATTTCATTGCCAAACTTAGCCTTGGAATAGTTGCAATAGCGTGTGCTCTGCTCCGCCATGGAGTCGGCGCGGTGGCGGTTGAACTCTCGCGTGATGGCTATCTGTGTGGTGAAATGCACGGTGACGCGACGCTCGTGGTGGTCGGTGGGCTCGGTGAGGAAGGCGAGGTCGTCGAGCCATCCGTTCTCGGCCAGGACGCGGAGGTTGGTGGAGACAAAAGCCTTGCCACCGGCGATGACCACACGTGAGAAGCGATTACTTATGTAGTTGTTGGCTTTCTGCTCCCTTTCTTCGGCTGATAGCTTGTCGTTACCCTCCAGACTGATGGTGAGGAATACACTGCCGTGCTCTAACATGGCATAGTGCTCGTTTTTAATCATCCGCTCGACGAAGGGATGGGCCGAGTCAGCGGTCTGATGGTCTTCACTCTTGTAGCACACACGTCCTACGCGCTCTATCTGACGGTAGATGCCGTCGAGACCGGGCTCCTGATCCCAGATTTCAAAAGAAGGGTTGTTGATACGCATAAGTAATATCTCTTGTTTAATTTTGGTGCAAAGGTAACAATTAGTAGGTATTTAGGAGCAGAAAATGGCGACAATAAGGAAAAAAATACTATTTTTGCAACCAAAACAAAAGAGTCGAAACATCAATGGATGAAACCACGTGCGTAAAGCTTCTTCAAAAGCATGGTATCAAGCCGACGAGCAACCGCATTCTTGTCGTCAAGGTTTTGGCTGAGGAGGAGCATCCGTCTTCTCTCTCAGAGTTGGAGTGCCGTCTGACGAGTGTGGACAAGAGCGGCATCTTCCGTGCGCTGACGCTTTTTCGCGACCACCATCTTGTCCACACCATAGAGGATGGTGAGGGGAGTATCAGATATGAGTTGTGTATGTGCGACAATGATGAGGACGACGACGACATGCATGTGCATTTCTATTGTGAGGCGTGCCACAAGCTGTTCTGTCTCTACGATACGCCGATACCTCCTGTAACGTTGCCCCGCGGCTTCTCGCGCAGCAATGCCAACTATGTCATCAAAGGGATTTGCCCTGAATGCAAAAAAAAGAAGCTGTAGCATCAAACTACAGCTTCTTCCTCTAAGAGTATCATTGTCTGTTCTCCTTAGATAGGTATGCAAGAGCACAGTGTGTATCTACAATAATCTTATCATCTTCTGCCTTGTGGCTTATGATTTCCAAAGTCCATGGAGGTTGCAGAGCTCACGGGCATAGACATCGGTCTCGTCGGTCTTGAACTCAGCTACGGGCTTGTCCTCGGGAGTGAGGTTGCGGCGCAGCACACCTTTCGGAGTGATGAGCTCAATCCACTCGATGTAGTGCTCCGGTGTCATGGGGTGCTCAACGCTGCCCACAGTGACGCGATAGCCGCCATCGATCTTCTCTACTACGGGGACGTGCTTCTCCTTGGCACCGTCAGTGGTATTCTCCTTGAGAAGCTTCATCGGCTCACCGCAGCACTCGGGGGTGCAGCTGCCGTCATGAAGCACTTCTACAATGTTACCACACTTCTTACACTTATATACTTCTCCTATTTTTGCCATAATGTTTCTGTATTAATAATGTTCTTGTATTCTGTTTGCAAATATAGGGATTAAATTGTAAAAAGTATCACTTTATACATTTTTTAGCACTGTATTTAACTTCCTTTGTGTATTACAGCGCTCTCTGCGTATTACTGCTCAGAGTAGATGACCTGCACCATGGTTTGTCCGACGGCCTTGAGCGTGTTTTTGTCGATATGTTGCATGTCATCGGCCAACGTATGCCAGGTGGGTCCAAAACTGCTCTGCTGGCAGGTGGGATAGTAGGGTATGACATCGATGCACGGAATGTTGCCGACTTGGTTGACGGGGATGTGGTCGTCGGTAATCATGCCGCCGTCCTCCTTGGGGAAGAAGGAGCCGTAGCCAGCCTGCCGCGCGGCGCGCCACACTTTCTTGACAATATCAGGCGCATATTGCATCGACATGCCCTCGCGGTAGAACTGAGCACCTTGGCCGCCCACCATATCGAGGAGAATGCCGTAGCGCGGAGCATAGCCCTTGGGGAGGTTCTTGGCCCAGTATTGTGCGCCGAGGGCCCATGATGAGCCATCGTCCTGGTGGTCGCTCCACTGCGGGGTGCCCCAGTCTTCGGCGTCGAAACAGACGAAGTCGATGCCGAGGTTGGCATTGAGGCCACCCTTGGTTTTCAGCACGCGGGCCAGCTCCAGCATCACGGCCACACCGCTGGCGGCGTCGTTGGCGGCGAGGATGGGCTTGTGCCAGTTGAGGGAGTCGGGGTCGTTGTCAGCCCATGGACGTGAGTCCCAGTGCGCGCAGAAGAGAATGCGCGTGGTGGCCTGGGGATTGTAGTGTGCAATGATATTGGTAGAGTGGAGCGTGGTGCCGTCCCAGCCTGTAACATCGGCTTTCTGCGTCTCTACCTGGCAGCCATATTGCTTGAACTTGGCTACTATCCATTTGAGGCAGTCCTCATGTCCCTGGCTGTTCATATCGCGGGGGCCAAAGTCGCACTGAGCCTTGGTGAAGGCGTAGGCGGAGTCGGCATTGAAGGCAGGGCCGACGGGGTTGACCTTTTCTATCTCGTCGGTTTCCTCTACCTCGTCAACACTTTTGTTGGCGAAAGGTCCTGCAATGAAGAGCCATGCGGCGATGGCACAGACGATAGCTGTCACGATGATAATAATGATAGTTTTCTTTTTCTTCATATTGATTGTGTATGCGGGGTTGGGGCGCGTCTTAGTCTTTCTTGGCCGACTGCACCTGCGCCATGACTCTCAGCCAGTTGCCGCCCCATATCTTCTCGATGTCGCGCTCTGAATAGTGGCGCTTGAGAAGCTGAAGGGTGAAGTTGATCATTTCTGAGGCATCAGCGCATCCACGCACGGTGCCGTCGCCGTCGAAGTCGGTGCCTATGCCTACATGATCGATGCCCATGATGTCGATGGCATGCTCCAGGTGGGCTACAACGTCGAGGATAGAAGCCTCAGTAGAGCCTTTGCTCAGGAAGCCGTGATAGAAAGTGGTATGGGCCACACCATCCTTAGCAGCGAGGGCACGCATTTGGTCGTCGGTGAGGTTGCGCGGCACATCGCACAAGGCGCGGCTGTTGCTATGGGAACAGACGATAGGCGTGCGGCTGATGTCAAGGGCATCGTAGAAAGACTTCTCGGAGGCATGGCTGAGGTCGACCATGATGCCTTCGTCGTTCATGCGCTCTATGACTTTCTCGCCGAACTCAGAGACGCCGTTGTGCATGTTGGAGCCACGGTTGCTGTCGCAGATGTCGTTGTCACCGTTGTGGCAGAGCGTGATGTAGACAACACCCCGCTGTGCGAAATGACGCACGTTGGCCAGGTCGTGGTTCAAAGCCAGGCCGTTCTCAATACCGAACATGATGGACTTGCGGCCTTTGCGCTTGTCTTCATAGAGGTCGGCGGGGGTGCGGGCTATGCTGATATAGTTGCTTTTTTCGGCTACTATCTGCTCGAGCTTGTCGAAGATGAGGTCGGCATATTGTGTCGGCGACATCTGTGTGGAGAGTCCGTGGAGCTGTGGGTTGTGCCTGATGATGCCGGCGATGTCCACTTTCTGTGAGAACTGCTCGCCGAGCTTAGGCTGTGGAAGATAGGCCGCCATGATGACAGCATCCTGATGGCCCTCCGTCATCTTGTGGAGGTCGTAGAGAATGCGCGGGTCGCGGTGGTCGAAGCGCACACCCTGCGGGAAGAACATTGGGGTGTCGCAATGGGTGTCAAGGGTGAGGATGCGCTCATGGAGCGCTTTGGCTTCGGCGAAGGCCTGAGCCTGGCTGACGAGCCACTGGAAGAGAGGCAGTCCGTCCTCGCCAAGCCATTCCGGATGCCATTGCACACCCATGATGGGTTTGTATTCAGTGCTCTCAATAGCTTCTATGACACCATCTGGTGCCGTTGCTGCCACACGGAAGCGGGAGCCGGTGTTGGAGACAGCCTGATGGTGGAAGGAGTTGACGGCAAGGCGCAATGGCGCTTCACCCTGCTCCTCGCTGCGGTTGTCAGAAGCTGGGGCGTCGGGAGAATAAATCTCAGCTAAATAGGTTCCGGGCTTGATAGTCACCGTGTGTGTCGGCTCCTGCCGGTCGGCATCCTGTGAATGCTTGATTCTCGCTGTCGTGGCCCCCCCGTCTGCGGCATCCTGCCTGCTGAGGCTGCTGAGGTCTTGTGCCACTTTGCCGCCGAGCGCTACCGCTAACGTCTGTATGCCGCGGCAGATACCGAGGATAGGAATCTGACGGTTGAAAGCCAGCCGGACAGTGAGGAGCTCGGCGAGGTCGCGGGTAGCATTGATGGAGTGGAGGAGGGGTGAGGGCTCCTCACCGGTCCATAACGGGTTGATGTCGCCACCGCCGCTAAGCAGTAAGCCGTCGATATGGTCGAGGGTGTTGATGATGACGTGCTTGTCGGCGACAGGAGGTATGAGGACAGGGGTGCCGCCAGCCTTCACAATCTGGTCATAATATCTGTCGCGAAGGGTGGCGTCACCATCAGTATAATTAGCAGTAATGCCAATCACCGGCTGGTGGTTGGCTTCAGGGAAAGTCGCATAAATATCTTTCAGATACGACTTGAGATTGAAAGATTTCATGATAGAAAATGTTTGCAGTCTTTACGACAGCATCAGAACCATTCAGAAAGCCCTGTGAGGCGGCTATTCGTCAACGTTGACGGGAATTTCACGCTTGATGCTCTGCTCCAGCGAGATGAGTGTCTCTGTGGATACGACTCCGGGAATGGTCTGCAGCTTGTTGTTGAGCAAGTCCATAAGCTGTTCGTTGTCCTTGGCATAACACTTGATGAGCATGGTGTAGGAGCCTGTAGTGAAATGGCATTCCACTATCTCGGGGATTGCTACCAGGCGCTTTACCACATCTTTATACATAGACCCCTTTTCAAGGTTGATGCCCACGTAAGTGCATGTTCTATAACCGAGGCTCAAAGGATTGACGTCGAAGCCGCTGCCGGTGATGACATTTGTTTCAATGAGGTGCTGCACACGCTGGTGAATAGCTGCGCGTGAGACCCCGCACTCTGCTGCAACATCCTTAAATGGTATTCTGGCGTTTTTTGATAGTATCGCAAGGATTTTCTTGTCAAGCTTGTCTATTTTTTCCATTTTTCTTTCCAATGTTAAGAATATGGTAGCAAAAGTAGGTAATTAAATTGATATAGGCAACAAAATGCACGGATTTTTTATTTGATCCGTGCATTTTGATAATTATTTCTTCTTCTCAGACTCTTCGATACTCACGAGTTCAACGGTGAAGATGAGTGTGGAATAGGGCTTTATCTGTCCAGCCTGTCGCTCGCCATAAGCAAGATCTTGTGGGATGTAGATTTCCCATTTGCTGCCCACGGGCATGTTGGTAAGTGCTTCTGTCCAGCCTTTTATCACCTGGTCGCAGCGGAAGGTGTCGGTCTTCTTGCCGCCATGGTTGGCTGTGGCGTCAAAGACTTTTCCGTTGATGGTCTTGCCCTCGTAGATGACGTTTACTTTGTCCGTAGCCTTGGGCTTGGCTCCTGTACCTTCTTTGATGACCTTATATTGCAGTCCTGAAGGCAGAGTGACGACTCCAGGCTTGGTCTTGTTGTTGGCGAGCCACTCCTCATTTTCTTTCTTATAGATGCGGTTACGGGTGTCGCGGGCCTCTTTCAAACGGTTCTCAAAGCGCTGGCGGGCTGCCGGCATCTTATAGACGGAGGTGTCTTGTCTGACACCAGCTAAGAAACCTTCGTTGAAGGGAGCTGCGGCAATGCTGTCGTCGGTACCTACGAGCTCAGTGCTCATGTTGGGCAGGATCTGCTCGGAAGCCTGTGAGGCGATGGTGCAGCCGGCGATGTAAGCCGTATAAGCAGGGTCTTTGGCCTTGGCCATGGCTTCGCGGTAGCCACGCACGAAATCGGCCATATAAGCTGTGTCGACATGCATACGGCCCGTGAGATAGGGCAGTAGGCCGTCGGTGGCGGTGTAGCCGGCGGCGTAGCTCGTAGAGTCGGAAGCGGTGACGAGCTTTACGGGCTGCTCGGTCTCGGTCTTTTTCTTGTCCTTCTTCTTACCAGCTATTGCGGTGGTGCTGAAGGAGACAAGGGCGAAGAGCAATGTGAAAAGGAATACTTTCTTCATTGTACTTAATCTGATACAAATAATAAGCCCTCCCCTCATGAAGGGGAGGGAGCTATTAAAGTAATGTAAGGATGTTATATTTTATTTACCAACCTTTACGAGCTCAATCTTGAAGATGAGGGTAGAGTAAGGCTTAATATGTCCGGCCGAACGGTCTTTGTAGGCGAGGTTCTGTGGAATGTAGACTTCCCAGACAGAGCCCTCGGGCATACGGGTCAGGGCTTGTGTCCATCCTGGAATCATCTGGCTGGGCTGCATGGTGATGGGGCCATTGCCATTCTGATAGCTGCTCTCGAAGATCTTGCCGTCGATGGTGCGGCCCTCATACTGTACCTTTACGGTTGTGGTGTCGGTAGGAATGGCACCCTTGCCTTCCTTAATGACCTTATATTGCAAGCCGGAAGGCAGTGTGACCACCCCGGGCTTCTTCTTGTTGGCAGCGAGGAACTTCTCACCGGCAATCTTGTTAGCACCGTACTGCTTAGACATATTGGCAGCCTTGATTTGCTCCATCTTGCTCTGTGCTATCTGGTTGGCGCTCTCAGGAGTCATCAGACCCTTCTTGCCTGTAGCTCCTGTGATGAATCCGGCCAAGAGATTTTTCAGAGAGATGGTCTTTGTGCTGTCGTCGCCGAAGACTTCATGGTTGACACCCTTGACGAGCTGTGTGGAGAGCTGCTGGCCCACCTGAAGACCCATGATATAAGCGGCTTTCTTCTTGTCGTCGCCGGCGTTGACGCCCTCGTTGATACCCTTCACGAAGTCGTCGATGTAAGCAGTGTCGATAACCTGTCCCTGCTGGATGGCCTGACGAACATATTGCGACTGAAGCAGGCCGATAGCGTAGCTCATGGAGTCTACATCTGTCTTGAGATCAGCTTTGGGGGCTGAAGAGTTGCCGCAGGAAGAGAATGTTGCTGCGGCGATGGCCATGACGGCCAAAGTTTTCAAACTTTTCATTTATGTCTTTATTAGTCTTGTTGCCTTTAATGACGTTATTTGACCTGTCTGAATGCGCTTATGGCATTACTTGACCTTGATAAGCTCCACGTCGAAGATGAGTGCGGCATAAGGCGGAATGGCCTGTCCGGCACCCTGCTCACCATAAGCCAAAGAGTAGGGGATGAAGAAACGGTATTTGGCGCCTTCCTGCATAAGCTGCAAGCCCTCTGTCCAGCCCTTGATGACCTGGTTGAGGCCAAAGGTGGCTGCCTGTCCGCGCTGGTAGCTGCTGTCGAAGACTTGACCGTTGATGAGTGTACCCTCGTAGTGGCACTCCACCTCGTCAGTGGCTGTAGGCCTGCGGCCGTTGCCCTCGCGAAGCACCTGATACTGTAGACCGCTGGGAAGGGTCTTCACGCCTGGCTTCTTGGCGTTCTCAGCCAGGAAGTTCTCGCCCTCGGCCTTGGCAGCCTTGGCCTGCTCTTCAGCTTTCTGCTGGAAGAAAGTCTGAACGGCAATCTGGGCCTCAGAGTCCGTAAGATGAGCCTTGCCGGCAAAGACATCCTTAATAGCCTGGGAGAAGTCGTCGATGTTGAGGTCGGCAGCATCCATCTGCTGCAACTGGTGGCCGATGCTCATTCCAAGAGCGTAGCTAACTTTATCCATTCTGTAGTTTTTTCTTTTATAAGATTAAATATATGTGCAAAGTTACTATTTTTCAATTGCTTTGCGCCATAATTACAGAAAAATTACTATTTTTGTCGAAAGTTTTAGATTATATCATAGGCTGACAGATAAAGTCTAACATACGAAAGGAAAGAGCTATGCGAAAGAAAGTTGTGTTTTTGACCGGTGCCGGTATGTCTGTGGAGAGTGGCTTCAAGACTTTCCGTGGCAATGACGGCTTGTGGGAGAACTATCCTGTGGAGCAGATAGCTTCTCACGAAGGCTGGGAGCGGGACCCTGCTCTCGTTACGGAGTTTTACAACAAGATGCGGCGCAAGCTGTGGAGTGCTGAACCCTGTGAGGGTCATAAGCTCATCGCTGAGATGGAGAAGGATTATGATGTCACGGTGCTGACACAGAATGTTGACAATCTGCATGAGAAAGCTGGCTCGACAAATGTCATCCATCTCCATGGCGAGCTCACGAAGGTCTGCTCCAGCCGTGACCCTTATGATGAGCGCTATATCCAGGAACTGACACCTGAGAACAGCGATGTGGCGCCGGGTACCAAAGCCGGTGACGGCTCTTTGCTCAGGCCTTTCATCGTCTTCTTTGGTGAGAGTGTGCCAATGTTGGAACCTGCTGCTAAAGAGGCATCGACGGCTGACATCTTCGTCGTGATAGGCACCTCACTCGTCGTCTATCCTGCTGCCGGACTGGTGCAGTTTGCTCCTGCCGGTTGCCCAGTCTATCTCATCGACCCCAATCCTGTCAATGTGAGAGGCAATATCAAGCAGATACAGAAAGGTGCGTCTGAAGGCATGAAGGAGCTGCTTACCTTGATTTGAGAACAACGGCGATGGTCTTCAGCTTGACATAGTCGTAGCTGAGATACATAAAGCCGGCGTAGCGGTTGCCTTTTCCCCAAGAGTTTTTGGCAATGAAGAATTTGTGGCCTTGTCCGTCATGGGCCAGGCCACAGAGCTCCATACAGTGGTCGTCGGTAGTCTGAAAATGTTCTAACGCCCGCTGACGGGATTGTTGTGTCACAGCTTTGCCGTCGGTGGTGGCGACGCCATTGTCGAAGTTAAAGCCAGGCTCCGAGATGTCACCTTCCCAGCATACGGCATGACCGTGCCGCAGAGCATACTCTATCCTTGCCATAAGCTTGTCGATGGGTATATTATAATAGGTGTCGAGAAGCACGTTGTCGGGCGACTCTAAGACAAAGGCTGTATTAAACGGATGATGTGTGAAACTGGTCAGTGCAACATAGTCGCCGGGAAGACAGATGCTCTGAGCAAACTGCTGTGGCGTGTAAGCCATGCCGAGCATGAAGAGGGTTGGAGGAAGATAGTTGATTTGTTTGTCAAGAATATCCTCAAGTCGGGTGTCGAGCATCTTTAGCGATGTTGAGGCCCGTGCCACCGCCATGGCTGTCTTGGCCATGGCATTATAGTTGACAGTCTTGTCGGTAAAGAAATTGTCGTAAGGCTCTATACCGTATTTCCCCATCAGCCGCAATGTTGTCGTCGCCATACCTCGGAGAGATACTTTGCGTTGCCCCATGGTGAGGTAATAGTCGCGGGCTTGTTTCTGAAGCCACAGACGGGCGAGGTAGTCGGGTGACAGGTTGACGGAGTCGCCGAGCATGAGGCGGTCGCTCTCTATGGTGGCGAGCATGGCGTAGACCCAGCACAACGGACTGCGCCCCTGATCCTTTACCGGCGTAGTCTTTAGCACAATATCATTGTGGAAAATATATTCCTGCTTGTCTTTCTGTTGATGTCTTGTGCATGACGACAGCAGAACAACAGCAGACAGAAATAGAATAATGCTTTTTCTCATGTCTCTGAACCTATTGTAGGAGCAAAGTTAATAATAAATTGAAAGAAGCTGTCTTTTTTTCTTAATCTGTGACATCAGATATAAGAAAAAATACTTATATTTGCCACCAGAAAACCTTTAAAGACTGAAACATTATGATGCAGGAACTCATAGATACGCTCCACACCGAGCAGTGCTCCATGGTCATACTCCATGACGGGCAGATTAGCACTTTTGACGGCCATGGTGTTCGCCGTCTGTACAACATTGTCTCTGAGGAGCCAGAGCTTCTCTATGATGCCAAGATAGCCGTCAAGGCTGTAGGTCGCTCGGCGGCTGCCATGATGGTCGACGGAGGAGTGGTAGAGGTCTACGCTGACTACATCTCTCAGCAAGCTTACGACACGCTGACGGAAGCTGCCATCAAGGTGAGCTATGACCGCAAGCTCGACCACTCTCAGTTCCTCGACCTTTGGCGTAAGTTGGGAGAATTGGAAGCCATCTCGGCGTAAAAATGCTTATTTGGCAATAATCTAATGCCATTTTCATTCTTCGACTTTCCAGTCGTCAATGCACCGGTGTTGTCTTGAGAAGTTGACACCGACCTTGATGAGTTTGCGCTTGTCGGCGGCGAAAGGCTTGGCATAGCCTTTGTCTTCTATCTGTTGCAAGGCGGCATGAGCGTCTTTGTCGTATTTGAACTCGAAGATGTAGATATAGTCTTTGGTCTTGGCAACCATGTCAATACGTCCGTCGGAGATGGTACGCTCCACGTCGACATAAAATCCGAGGAGTTTGGTGACGACATAGAAAGCATTTTGGAAATACAGCTCAGCGTCGCCGACAATCTTGTAATCAGAATCCGCAAAGAGCACCTGCATACGCTTCATGAAAGCCTTGGGCTTGCCCTGCCGCAAAGCCATAACGAAGTTGCGGATGAACATTGGCCCGCCTTCGCTGCCAGTGTTCATATAATAGGGCATGAGGAAGTTGGTGAAACCTTCCTCCACTTCCTCATTAGGGAAGCCAAGTGTGTAAATCTGAAACTCCTTATCGTAGTCCTTTATCGTCAGGTATCCACTTTGGTAGATGATGGGGATGGGGCTCTCGTCAATAGAGTCGATGGAGTTGAGGAAGTCGGCGGTCACCTGCTGTTCGGTGAGGTCAGGGAGGTAGAACTTGTCGCGTTGCAGGAGCTGTACGAGGAAAGTCGGTGTCCCCGTCTCAAACCAGTAGCTGCCAAACTCTCCTTTAGCAAAGGTGTTCAGCAGGCTGAAAGGATTGTATATCCCTTCGCTTTTTTGATGGAAATGGTATCCGTCATATCTTTTCCTCAACTTTTCACAAGTTTCCTCAATAGTAAGTTCATTGTTTTCCGCGACAAACTTTATCCCCTCTTCGAAATATTCATGCATCTCTTTCTCAGTAATACCGCAGATGGCCTGGTAGCGTGCATCCATGGAGATGTCGATGAGATTGTTGAGATCAGAGAACACGCTCACCTTTCCGAACTTCGTCACTCCGGTGAGGAATGCGAAGCGGATATACTTGTCCTGGGTTTTCAATACAGAATAGAACGCCTTTAGTGTGGCTCTGAACTGCTCTTGCAATTCTTTGTTGTTGATAGCCTGCAGCATAGGCTTGTCGTATTCGTCGACAAGAATCGCAACGGGCTGCCCTGTTTTCTGACATGCTTTTTCTATGACAGAGGCGAAGCGTAGTGGTAAGGAATAAAGCTTGTCAGGAGCTCCATAAGTATTCTCGAATTTGGTAATCTGATAATCGAGGTTTTCATTCAACGCGTCTATGGAGTCATATTTTCCCGTGTTGAGATCTATGTGCATCACAGGGTATTTCTTCCAGTCTTTCTCAAGCTGCTCTATCTCAAGCCCCTTGAAGAGTTCTCGCTTTCCGCTGAAATACGCCGAAAGGGTGGATACAAGCAGCGACTTTCCGAACCGGCGCGGGCGGCTCAGAAAATAATATTTTCCTTCATTAGCCAATTTATAAATGAGCGAAGTCTTATCAACGTATGTATAATTGTTGGTGCGAAGGCTCTCAAAATCTTGTATTCCTATGGGGTATTTCATGGTCTGATGCTATTATAGGTTGCTAAATACTATTCTTCGACTTTCCAGTCGTCAATGCACCGGTGTTGTCGCGAGAAGTTGACGCCGACCTTGATGAGTTTGCGCTTGTCGGCAGCGAACGGCTTGTCATAGCCCTTGTCTTCTATCTGTTGCAAGGCGGTATGAGCGTCTTTGTCGTATTTGAACTCAAAGATGTAGATATAGTCTTTGGTTTTGGCAACCATGTCAATACGTCCGTCGGAGATGGTCCGCTCTACGTCGACATAGAATCCGAGGAGTTTTGTGACGATGTAGAAAGCATTTTGGAAATACAGCTCAGCGTCGCCGACAATCTTGTAATCAGAATCCGCAAAGAGCACCTGCATACGCTTCATGAAAGCCTTGGGCTTGCCCTGCCGCAAAGCCATAACGAAGTTGCGGATGAACATTGGCCCGCCTTCGCTGCCAGTGTTCATATAATAGGGCATGAGGAAGTTGGTGAAACCTTCCTCCACTTCCTCATTAGGGAAGCCAAGTGTGTAAATCTGAAACTCCTTATCGTAGTCCTTTATCGTCAGGTATCCACTTTGGTAGATGATGGGGATGGGGCTCTCGTCAATAGAGTCGATGGAGTTGAGGAAGTCGGCGGTCACCTGCTGTTCGGTGAGGTCAGGGAGGTAGAACTTGTCGCGTTGCAGGAGCTGTACGAGGAAAGTCGGTGTCCCCGTCTCAAACCAGTAGCTGCCAAACTCTCCTTTAGCAAAGGTGTTCAGCAGGCTGAAAGGATTGTATATCCCTTCGCTTTTTTGATGGAAATGGTATCCGTCATATCTTTTCCTCAACTTTTCACAAGTTTCCTCAATAGTAAGTTCATTGTTTTCCGCGACAAACTTTATCCCCTCTTCGAAATATTCGTGCATCTCTTTCTCCGTAATACCGCAGATAGTCTGGTATCGTGCATCCATGGAGATATCAGTAAGGTTGTTGAGGTCTGAAAATACGCTCACCTTTCCGAACTTCGTCACTCCGGTGAGGAAGGCGAAGCGGATGTATTTGTCTTGGGACTTCAATGCTCCATAGAAGGCTTTTAGCGTATTACGATAAGCCGTTTGCAGTTCTTTGTTGCTGATAGCCTGCAGCATGGGCTTGTCATATTCATCAACGAGAATCACGATGGGCATCCCTTCTTTTATGGCAATTCGTTTGATGATTCCCTCAAACCGTTGTGAGAGGGTCACCTCATTGATATTGCGCCCATAATGCTCTTCCCAGTCAGAAAGAAACAGATTCAGCCTTTGCTCCAACACCTCCTTGCTGTCGTACTTGTCGGTGTTGAGATCGAGGTGCATCACAGGGTATTTCTTCCAGTCTTTCTCAAGCTGCTCTATCGCAAGCCCTTTGAACAGTTCTCGCTTTCCGCTGAAATACGCCGAGAGGGTAGATACAAGCAGCGACTTTCCGAACCGGCGCGGACGGCTCAGAAAATAATATTTTCCTTCATTAGCCAATTTATAAATGAGCGAAGTCTTATCAACGTATGTATAATCGTTGGTGCGTAGGCTCTCAAAATCTTGTATTCCTATGGGGTATTTCATGGCTCGGATATTTAAGTGAACAACTCACATTGCAAAGCTACAAAAAATAATTCGATGTGCCAAGTGTTTTGCTTTATTAATAAAACGATACGCGGCATATGCCATGGATATCCATGACATATGCCGCGCAAGTCTGTGGCAAATGCCGCACATATCTGTGGCATTTGCCGCGTATCATCACTATGGTCGTCCATCCACGACAATGCGGCTGCTTAGCATTGTCTATGCGACTCTATGGAAGTCTTCGCTTATGCGGCTGCTTTAAGGCCCATACGAGCCTCGACAACGTTGATGACGTAGTCGCCGAGCTTCTCACACTCCTGGATGATGTCCATATACATCGTGCCGGAAGCGTAGTCGTACTGATGGTTGTTGATATCGTTGAGATTCTCAGAACGCAGTTGGCTGCGGTAGTTGTTGATCTCATTCTCGATATTGAACGAGCGTGTGGCGTTGAGGTCTTCGCGGTGGCCGACAAGAAGCGTGTTCATCTGTGTGAGGGCATCATCGACGAGCTCGAACATCTGATGAATGTGGTCATACTGGCTCTCGTTGAACTCCTCCTTAGAGTTGAACTTGCGGTTGATGGTGCGCCCCATGTTGTTGCAGGCGTCGCCAATACTCTCCAGTTCAGAGATTTGGCGCAGCATCGAGCGTATCTTGCTCTTGGTATCGTCGGAGAGGTGGGCATTGCTCACCTGGTCGAGGTATTTGGCAATTTCTATCTCCATATTGTCGGAGATATTCTCGTACTTCTCTATGCGCTCGTAAGTCTTCTGAAACTTCTCCTTGTCTTTCTCCTCCAAGAGGTCTCTGACCATTCCAAACATACGTTGTATGCGCTCAGCAAAGCTCTGAATCTCCTTCTGAGCCTCCAGCACGGAGAGTTCAGGAGTCTTCATGATACCGCTGGAGATATAGCGCAGGCGGAATTCGTCGTCTTCCTTGTTGAGCTTTGTCTTCCAAACGAGGCAGCATACCTTAGCCACTTGCTTGACGAAAGGCAGCAGGACGATGGTGTTGCAGACGTTGAAGCAGGTGTGGAAGGCTGCCAAGGCAAAGGTAATCTTTGTGGAGGAGACAGCCACGGCAGTGTTGGTGGGGTCGTAGCCTACGAATCCGCAGGCGAAGTTGACGAAATGCTTGAAGATGCACAGCACCCATATCACACCGAAGATATTAAAGAAGAGGTGTCCGAAGGCAGCGCGCCGGGCTTCGGTGTTGGCGGTGAGGGCTACGAGGTTGGCAGTGAGGGTAGTACCGATATTCTCACCCAAGACAAGGGCGATGCCGAGATAGATAGGCAGTCCGGCCTGTGTACAGAGCATCATCGTGATGGCCATCAGAGCCGCCGAGCTCTGAAGGATACACGTCAGAATGGTACCAAATAAGAGGAAGAGGAGGATGGTCCCGAAACTGTTGGGGTCGAAAGAAGCAAAAAATCCTTTCAGCGCTGTGAGCTGCTCGGGTGGCAGCTGGCTTTCACCAAGTGTGGCGAGCGCAAGAAACATAAAAGCCACACCAAAGAGAAAGTCTCCTATAAACCGGTTTTTCTTAGAGTAGATCAGCAGCAGTCCGATGAGAAAGACAGGCCAGACGAAGTCGCTGATTTTAAACGAGAACCCTGCCGACATGATCCATGCGGTGAGGGTGGTGCCGATGTTGGCACCCATGATGACCGAGATGGCCTGCACCAGGGTCAGCAGTCCGGCGTTGACGAAAGATACCGTCATCACTGTTGTTGCCGTTGAAGACTGTACGGCTACTGTTGTCAGCATACCGGTGAGAACACCAGAGAAGCGGTTTGTGGTCATGGCCCCGAGGACGTGGCGCAGCTGCGGGCCGGCAAGTTTCTGCAGAGCTTCACTCATCACCTTCATGCCGTAGATGAGAAGGGCGAGGGCTCCAACAATCTTTAATAGGAGGATCGTCATATTTTAACTATGTTTATAATGCGATTTTCTGATTTACTCATTCTAAATTGCTAATTTTACACCTGAAACCATTTAAAACCTTAATTACTATGGCAGAAACGAAACAGGTGCTACAAATCCGTTGCAAAAATAATAAAAAAGTACTAAACATATCACCCGGAAGCACACTTTCTCAAGTTTTTTTTACTTCTGGCCTGAAAATGGACTGTGGACCGGTCTGTGCAAAGGTCAATAACAAGGTAGAAGGCATGCATTTCCGCCTTTACCATAATAAAGATGTGGAGTTCCTCGACATGACCTCAGGGTCGGGGTCACGCAACTATACCCGCACGCTCTTCTTCATTCTCTGCAAGGCTGTCCACGACCTCTACCCCGGCAGTCTCGTGGTCATCGACATTCCCGTGAGCAATGGCTACTACGTCAATCTCACCATTGGCCACCCCGTAACTTTAGAGGATGTGGCGAAAATCAAACAGCGCATGCAAGAGATTATCGACGCCAAGATGCCTATTCTGCGACACGAAGTGCCCACCGAGGATGCCATCAAGATGTTTGAAAGCAAGGGCGATACCTCTAAGGTGAAGCTGCTCAAAAGCTATGGACGGCTCTATACCACTTACTATCAGATTGATGATTATGTGGACTATTACTATGGTTCACTGCTCACCAACACCTCGCAGATTTATCTCTTTGGGCTGGAGAAATATTTCGACGGGCTGCTGCTTCGCATTCCCGATTTGAAGAATCCGCATGTACTGCCCGAGATGACGCATCAGGACAAGATGTTTGGTATCTTTCAGGAGCACCACCGCTGGCAGCGCATCATGGGTGTGCGCACGGTGGGCGATTTCAACGAGATTGTGGACAAAGGCCTTGCCACCGACATCATCAACGTCTCCGAGGCCTTGCAGGAGAAGAAGATTTCCGAGATTGCCGACGAGATAGCCTCGCGCAAGGGCGTGAAACTCATCCTCTTGGCAGGGCCTTCCTCGTCGGGAAAGACCACAACCTGCAAGCGACTCTGCATCCAACTGCTGGCCAATGGCATCAAGCCCTTGCAGATTTCACTTGACGACTACTTCGTCGACCGCCATCTCACGCCTAAGGATGAGAATGGCGAATACGACTATGAAAGCATCTATGCCCTCAACCTCAAGCTTATCAACGAGCAGTTCAATGCCCTTTTCAATGGTGAGGAAGTAGAGCTGCCAAAATATGACTTTGCCGACGGCACGAGCAAGCGCAGTGGCCGGAAGATAAAGATGAATGATGACAACGTCCTCGTCGTGGAAGGTATCCATGCGCTGAACCCCGAGCTGACCTCCGAAATCCCGGAGAAGCAGAAGTTCCGGGTCTATGTCTCCGCGCTTACCACCATTCTCCTCGACGACCACAACTATATCCCCACCACCGACAACCGTCTGCTGCGCCGTATCATCCGCGACTATAAATACCGTGGTGTCAACGCCCAGGAGACCATCCACCGGTGGCCGTCGGTGCGTGCGGGCGAGAACAAGTGGATATTCCCTTATCAGGAGAATGCCGACGCCATGTTCAACTCCGCCATGCTCTTCGAACTCGCTGTCATCAAGCAGCAGGCCGAGCCGCTTTTGGAGCAGGTGCCCGAGAGTTGTGAGGAATATTCTGAGGCTTACCGGCTGAAGAAGTTCTTAGACTATATCCGCCCGATACCCAACAGGGATATTCCGCCGACGAGTCTGATTCGCGAGTTCCTTGGTGGCAGTTCGTTCCATTATTGAGGTGGTGGGTACCCACCACCTAACTATTAAAATACCTAAATTTTGCCACTTTGTCGTTGTTTTAGCTTAATTTTGCACGTTGCATAGATATAACATGTGAAAATGAGTCTCACAAAGATAGCCAGCAAGCTCTTTCTGCCCCGTCAGAAAGAGCTTATGAAGCATTATACACAGCCTGAGCAGTTGCAGGAATCAGTGCTGAAATATCTTGTCAGCAAAGGTCGCGAAACCGAATATGGGCGCAGCCATATGTTTGACAGCATTGCTTCCTACAAGGACTTTGCAACCAATATCCCCATCAACACTTATGAGGAGCTGAAAGGCGACATCGACCGCATGCGTCACGGCGAGCAGAATGTGCTCTGGCCGGGGCTGGTGAAATGGTATGCCAAGTCATCGGGCACTACCAACGACAAGTCGAAGTTCATCCCCGTCAGCAATGCCGGATTGCACAATATTCATTATAAAGGTGGCACCGATGTGGTCGCCTTCTATCTGCACAACAATCCCGACAGCCGTATTTTCGACGGCAAGGCCCTCATTCTTGGAGGCAGCCATTCACCTAATTATAATGTCGAAGGTTCGCTGGTCGGCGACCTGAGTGCCATTCTCATCGAGAATATCAACCCCATCGCCAACCTCATGCGCGTGCCGAAGAAGGCCACGGCCCTGCTCAGCGACTTCGAGCTGAAGCGCGACCGCATCGCACGAGAATGCATGGATAAGAATGTCACCAATATCTCCGGCGTGCCGTCGTGGATGCTCAGTGTCATCGTCAGAGTCCTCGAACTCTCCGGAAAGAAGCATCTGGAGGATGTGTGGCCCAATCTGGAGGTCTTCTTCCACGGTGGCATCGCCTTCACACCCTACCGCAAGCAGTATGAGGAAATCATCACTTCGCCGAAGATGCACTATATGGAGACCTACAACGCCTCAGAGGGCTTCTTTGGCATTCAGGACGATCCCAAGGACAAGTCCATGCTGCTGATGCTCGACTACGGCGTCTTCTATGAGTTCATACCCCTTGAGGATGTCGGCAGCCCCGACGCCCAGGCTATCCCACTTGAGGATGTCGAGCTGAACAAGAACTACGCCATGGTCATCTCCACGTCGTGCGGACTGTGGCGCTACATGATTGGCGACACGGTGTCGTTCACATCGAAGAAGCCTTACAAGTTCATCATCACAGGTCGCACAAAGTACTTCATCAATGCCTTTGGCGAAGAGCTCATCCAGGACAATGCTGAGAAGGGCCTTGCCTATGCCTGTGAGCAGACCGGCGCCCAGGTGCTGGAATACACTGCCGCACCTGTCTATATGGACGAGAATGCCAAGTGCCGCCACCAGTGGCTCATAGAATTCTCCAAAGACCCCGACGACCTGCAGAAGTTCTCTGACTGCCTCGACCATAAGCTTCAGGAAATCAACTCCGACTACGAGGCCAAGCGCTTCCACGATGTCACCCTCCAGCACTTGGAAGTGGTGAAGGCTCACCCACACCTCTTTGAGGAGTGGTTGAAGTCGAAGGGCAAGCTCGGCGGACAGCATAAGGTGCCACGACTGAGCAATTCCAGAAAGAATATGGAAGAACTGTTGGAGATGAACGCTTAGTTTCTCTCTGCCCTGTTAAAAACATAAGCAAAATATGAAGCCATTCACAACGGCAAGAAATATCATCCACGGCATGGTCTGTGTGGCGGCTGTCGTCATCACTGTGCTGCTTCTCCATTCCTGTGCCCGTATGGGCAGTCCCGACGGGGGATGGTATGATGAGACCCCGCCCCATGTCGTCGGCGCTGAGCCTGCCGAAGGGGCTACCAATGTCAAAAAGAAGAAGATTATCATCAACTTCGACGAATACATCACCATCGACAACCCCACCGAGAATGTCGTCGTCTCGCCGCCGCAGATAGAGGCACCGGAGATAAAAGGAGAGGGCAAGCGCATCTCTGTGGCTTTGCAGGACTCCCTGAAGGCCAACACCACCTACACCATCGACTTCTCCAATGCCATCAGCGACAACAACGAGGGCAATCCCCTGGGCAACTATGCCTATACCTTCTCCACCGGCGACCATATCGACACGCTGCAGGTGTCGGGCTATGTCGTGCAAGCTTCTGACCTGGAGCCTGTCAAGGGCATCCTTGTGGGCCTCTACAGCGACCTTGCCGACTCGGCTTTCAAAACCAAACCCATGCTGCGCGTATCGCGCACCGATGCTAACGGCCACTTTATCATAAAAGGTGTGGCTCCCGGCAAATATCATATCTACGCTTTGCAGGATGCTGACGGCAACTACTGCTTTAACCAAAAGAGTGAGATGCTGGCCTTCAACAACGACCTCATCGAGCCGACCTTCAAGCAGGATGTCCGTCAGGATACCACGTGGACCGACTCCTTGCACATCGCCTCCGTGGAGCGGGTGGGCTACACTCATTTCCTTCCCGACGACATCTGTCTGAGAGCCTTCAACGAGATTCTCACCAACCGCTACCTCGTGAAGAGCGACCGCACCGAGGCCAACCACTTCACGCTCTTCTATAGCTATGGCGACAGCATCCTGCCCATCGTCAGGGGGCTCAACTTCAACAGCGACAACGCTTTCATCACAGAGGCCAACGCTAAACGCGACACCATCACCTACTGGCTGCGCGATACGGCGCTGGTCAATCAGGATACCCTTCAGATAGCGCTCCTTCATAACATCACCGACACGGCGGGGGTGCTGAGGCAGCAGACCGACACCTTGTCGCTCATTGCCAAGACATCGTATGCCAAGCGCCTCAAGGATGCCGAGAAGAAATTCAAGGACTGGCAGAAAGACCAGGACAAGAAGCGCAAGAAGGGCATGCCCTACGACAGCATCATGCCGCGTGAGACCTTGAAGCTCAACATCACGCCGAACGGTGAGATGGCTCCGGATGAGAATGTGACCATCCAGTCCACGGTCCCGCTCAATGCTGCCGACACGGCCCACATCCATCTATATTCCCATCCCGAAGGCGACAGTCTGTGGTATCGGGAGCGCTACGAGCTGGAGCGCATCAACGATGAGACCTACCGCTTCAAGGCGGCCTGGCGACCAGGCAACGAATACAGCTTGGAAGCTGACAGCGCTACGTTCTCGTCCATCTACGGCGATGTGTCGGCTAAAATCAAGCAGGGCATCAAGGTGCCGGGCAACGACTCTTATGCCTCTGTACTGATGACCATCACGGGCATGGGCGGCAAGCATCTTATCGTGCAGCTCCTCGACAACTCGGGCAATGTGGCTAAGGAGGTCCGTGTCGACAACGGTCAGGCGGAATTCTACTACCTCAAAGAGGGTAAATATTATATGCGTGCCATCGTCGACAGCAACAACAACGGGCTCTGGGATACCGGCGACTATGACAAGGGTGTGGAGCCCGAGGAAGTCTACTATTATCCTGAGGTCATCGAATGCCGGCAGAAGTGGGATATGACACTCTCGTGGAGTCCTACGGCAAGGCCTCTCTACAGGCAGAAACCCGCTGAGATAACAAAGCAGAAAGACGACAGCAGTTCAAAGAAAACCGTCAAGCACCGCAACCTTGACAGGGCCAAGAGCTTGGGTATACAATATATTCCGAAATAATACTAAAACGATATAGGCATGAAGCATGTAAAGATAATCTTAATGACCATGATGCTGATGCTCTCAGCCATGACAGCGTCGGCACAGTGCACCTTTCGCAATACCGCTTTCAAGTCGGGTGAGAGGTTGACTTATAACTTGTACTTCAACTGGAAGTTTGTCTGGGTCAAAGTTGGTTCAGCTTCTTTTGATACCGACCAGACGCAGTTTCATGGCTGTTCTGCCTACCGTGGCAGTCTGATAACGCGAGGCAATGGCCGTGCCGACAAGTTCTTTGTCCTTCGCGACACGCTGCTGTGCTATAACACCCTTGAGATGGCACCGCTCTACTACCGCAAGGGCGCTCGCGAAGGCAAGCGCTACACCGTCGACGAGGTGTGGTATTCCTATCCCAATGGCGACTGCCACGTCCGCCAGCACAGACGCAAGCACGACGGCTCACATTCCCATGAGCAGCATACCTATCACGACTGTGTCTACGACATGATGAGCATCTTCCTCCGTGCGCGCTCCTTCAATCCCACAGGCTGGACCAAGGGCTTCGTCGTCAACTTCCCCATTGTGGACGGCACCAAGCGCTATCCCGCACAAATACGCTACCAGGGTAAGGTCAATGTCAAAGCCGACAACGGGCACACCTACCGTTGTCTGAAGTTGGCGTATATGGACCGTGACGATGATGCGAACAAATGGAAGAAGATAGTCGATTTCTATGTCTCTGACGACGCCAACCACGTGCCCATCCGTCTTGATATGCATCTGAAGTTCGGTTCGGCAAAAGCATTTATGACGAGTGTCACCGGACTGAGAAATGCGGAAGGCGCAAGAATAAAATAATGGATTCGTAGAGTAGTACTTATACAAGGAGCCCCAGGTTGCGGTTGCAGCCTGGGGCTCTTTGTAAATAATATCTGTTAATGTTTAACTGCTAAGTTCTAACATCTTAACACCTTAACACCTAACACCTAACATTTAACACCTAACACCTAACATTTAACACCTAACACCCTTTGATCAGTCTGAGCAGGTGCTCAACGGCATCCTTCTCGGGGATGTTTTTTTCTACGCACTCCTTGCCTTTGTAGAGTGAGACTCTGTTAGGTCCTGCACCGACATATCCGTAGTCGGCATCAGCCATCTCTCCTGGGCCGTTGACGATACAGCCCATGATGCCTATCTTCAGGCCTTTCATGCCTTTGGTGGCCTCACGGATGCGCTTGATGGTGTCCTGGAGGTCGTAGAGGGTGCGGCCACAGCCCGGACAGCTGATATACTCCGTCTTCGACATGCGCAGTCTGCCAGCCTGGAGAATGCCAAAGGCCGTGTCCTCGATGTCGGAATAGGCGATGTCGCCCTCGTTCATCAGCCACAGACCATCGGTGAGGCCGTCCATCATCAGGGCGCCCATGTCGGCGGCTGACTCTAACTGAAACTCCTCCTTGTCGTTGAGGTGATACATCTGGGCGAAGACCACAGGGTTGGCAACGCCGGCGTTCATCATCTCATGGACGAGTGCGCGCTGGTTGCCGAGTCGGTTCTGATGGTTACTGACACAGATGACAACGACCTCGGGGTGGCTCTTCAGACAGGCGAGGTATTCCTCCGAGGGGGTGCCAAACTGCAGGACGAGGAACTTCAGTGGGGCGTTGACGGTGCCCACAAAAGGCATGGCCGTAACGGGGAAGATAGGAGCCACCGACGCCATCGTAAGACCCTCAGGCAGCGTGGCGTTGCCCCTCTGCAAGTCAGCATAAAGCTGGAAGTCAACGATATATTTCTGTCCGGCAGCCACTCTCTCCGGCAGCTTGGAGCCGGCGTAGAGGTAGTCAGCTTTTGGTTTACCGGCTATGGTGATGTCTACGTCCTCCTTCGGGCTGTTGGCTATCACTACGGGCACCTGACCGCCCCCGATGTTCTCCACGGCCTTCGTCGTGCGGCGCTGCGGATGCAGCCAGTCGAAGTCCTTGCAGGCTTCACCGGGCACTATGATGTGTCCGGCCTTGCGGCCGATGTAGTCCACGAGATGGCGGGCTACGGGAATCTCAGCCTCAGGCTCCTCAGAGAGTGAGACGCGGATGGTGTCGCCGATGCCGTCTGCAAGCAGCGCACCGATGCCCACAGCGCTCTTGATGCGGCCGTCCTCGCCCTCACCGGCTTCGGTGACGCCGAGGTGCAGCGGATAGTGCATATCTTCCTTGTCCATGGCGGCTACGAGAAGGCGCACCGACTGCACCATGACGACGGTGTTGCTCGACTTCATGGAGATGACGACATCATGGAAGTCCTGCTGCTTGCAGATTCTCAGAAACTCCATGCAGCTCTCCACCATGCCTTCCGGTGTGTCGCCGTAGCGGTTGCGGATACGGTCGGAGAGAGAGCCGTGGTTGACGCCGATGCGGATGGCCGTGTGGTGCTCCTTGCAGATGTTGAGGAAAGGCACAAAGCGGTCCTCTATCTTCTTGAGCTCGGCGGCATACTCCTCGTCGGTATATTCGTGCTTGATGAACTTCCGCGCCGGGTCGACATAGTTGCCGGGGTTGATGCGCACCTTCTCTGCGTAGAGGGCGGCGACGTCGGCCACGTTGGGGTTGAAATGGACGTCGGCCACCAATGGTGTGGCAAAGCCGTCACGGCGCAGACCCGCACTGATATTCTTCAGATTCTCGGCCTCCCGGATGCCCTGTGTAGTCAGTCTGACGAGCTCACCGCCGGCTTTGATGATGCGCTCGCTCTGGGCGATGCTGCCCTCAGTGTCGTCAGTACTCGTCGTTGTCATCGACTGGATGCGGATGGGGTTCTCACCACCCATATCCAACTTGCCAATGTGCACGACGCTGGTCTGGCGGCGCTTATAGTTGAAGAGATCAATCATTGTTTAGCATTTAAACTTGTAGGTAGAGATTTCCGAAAGCTCCTTGTTGGCTTTCTCTATCTTCTTGCCCAGTCCGGCCTTCCAGGCGTCGACCTTCGCAGCGATGGTCTCGTCGCCCAAGGCTATCATCTCAGCGGCGAGGATGGCAGCGTTCTGTGCGCCGTTGACGCCCACGGTAGCCACGGGGATGCCCGGCGGCATCTGGATGATGGAGAGCATGGCGTCGAGGCCGTCGAGCATACCCTTGATGGGCACACCGATGACAGGCAGGGGAGTGGAGGCGGCGATGACACCGGGCAGGGCGGCAGCCATGCCGGCACCGGCGATGATGACCTTCACGCCGCGGGCTTTGGCGCCTTTGGCAAACTGCTCTACGGCATCGGGGGTGCGGTGAGCCGAGAGGGCATTCATCTCGAAGGGTATCTCCTGCTCTTCGAGCCACTTGCAAGCTTTCTCCATGACAGGAAGGTCGCTTGTTGACCCCATGATAATACTTACTAATGGTTTCATATCATTTGTCTTTTCAGAACTGTTGTCTTGTTTGCGGGTCTCAGATGATGAGAGTGCTGCCTCAGATGATGGCCCAGAAGCCTATCACCATACCGGCTAAGAATCCGGCCACGACTTGTGAGAGGGTGTGCTGGCGCAATATCATGCGGCTTGTGCCCACCATGCCGGCGATGATGAGGATGACGCAGAACCACCACATCGGGTTGAAGGCGAAGAGGATGGAGAAGGCCACCAAAGCTCCCTCGAAGCCGCCGATGGCTGCTGTGTGCGTGGAAATCTTCCACCATACGTTGACGATGGCGCAGACCACCTGGATGAGCAGCGCGGCCACGAGAATATTGGCCATGAACTGGGGAATGCGCAGGTAGGACATGACGGAATAGCACCCGAAGTAGCAGAGGATGGCTATGATGTAGGGTATCATTCGCCGCTCCTTCATTCCTATCTGGAAGCGCGTCCAGCCACGGTAGTTGCGGTAGGCATGGATGAGCAGTGTGGGCAGGAGAATGGTGAAGAGGTAGACCATCACCATCACAGTGGCCTTGTAGAGGAAGGGCATCATGTTCATGTAGCTGAAGATGAACAGCGCCAAGAGTCCGGCCAGGGGAAGGTAGAAAGGTGTGAACACCATGCTCACCGCCCGTGCAGCAATAATAATATCTTTTTCTTTCATCGCTATATATCAGGAGTCAGAAGTCTCCTATGATTTTCTCAGTCTTGCCACCGGCACCCCTAACTGCTCGCGGTATTTGGCCACGGTACGTCTGGCGATGGGGTAGCCCTTCTTCTTCATCTCGGCAGCCAAGGTGTCGTCGGAGAGCGGATGCTTCTTGTCCTCGTTGCCGATGAGGTCTTTCAGCGCCAGTTTTATCTTGCGTGTCGACATTTCTTCACCATCTTTGGTGACATAGCCGTCGGTGAAGAAGAATCTCAGCGGGAAGGTGCCCCAGCGCGTCTGCGCGTATTTCATGTTGCTCACGCGTGAGATGGTGGAGATGTCGAGCCCCGTCTTCTCAGCAATATCTTTCAATATCATCGGCTTGAGATCGGCCTCGTCGCCGCTGCGGAAGTAGTTTATCTGCCAGTCGATGATGGCCTTCATGGTGACATAGAGGGTGTGGTGGCGCTGGCGTATGGCCTCGATATATCCCTGCGCCTTCTCCACCTTCTCCTTGGCGTAGAGGAGGGCCTCCTTCTCCTGGCGGTTCATATTCTGCCGGTTGGTGCGGTAGGTGTGCACCATGTCGTTGAACGACGGTGATATCTTCAGGTCGGGGATGTGTCCGTCGTTGATGGTGAAGGAGACGTTGCCGTCGTTGTCGGTATCGACGATGAAGTCGGGGGTAATCTGTTGCAGACTTCTGCCCTCTGTCTCTCCGAGCGAGGCCCCTGGCTTGGGATTGAGCTTGAGAATCTCGCGGCGGATGATGTCCGTCTGCTCGTCGGTGAGCCCGTAGGCCTGCTTAATCTTGTCCCAGTGCTTCTTGATAAACTCGTCGTAATGGTCTTTGATGACGCCCTTCATGAGCTCGCGCAGGCGGCTCTTGGGCTGGCGGGCTATTTGCAGCAGGAGACATTCCTGGAGTGAACGGGCTCCGATGCCCGCCGGGTCAAAGGTTTGCAGCTTCTTCAGCACCTTCTCAATCTCCTGCACCGGTACGTCGATGCCATGATAGATAGCCAGCTCGTCGGCGATGGTGTCCAGGTCTTTGCGCAGGATGCCGTCGCTGTCGAGAGAGCCGATGAGATACTCCATGATGTCCTGCTGCTGCTCGGTGAGCTCCGTCTCGCCCATCTGCTCTTTCAGCTTGTCGTAGAAGGAAGTCGTGTCGCCCCATACCGTCTCCTCATAGTCGGCATCGGGGTCATTGGGCGAGGCCGACCGCATCTGTGGCTCCGGCATCTCGTCGTCGCTGCCTAAGTCCTCCAAGGCATTGTCGAGGGCTTCCTCACGCTCCTCACGCTCCGTCTTCTCCTCATAGGAGTCGTCGTCGCTGTCATAGCTGTCGTCGTTGTCCTCGCGGTCTTTGGCATCATCGGGCAGGTCGTCGCGCTTCTGCTCTAAGGCGGGGTTGTCGTCAAGCTCGGCACTGATATTCTGCTCCAGTTCGGCAAGGGGCATCTCCAACAGCTTTACCTGCAACATCTGCTGCTGCGAGAGCCGCTGCTGTTGCACCTGCTGTTGTGTCTGAGTCTGTATAAGTTTCTGTGCCATAGTGTTTCAAGTCATTCATATATTTCCGGCGCGCCGTGTCATTTGAAGTACTCCTTCATCTGTGCTGCCAAAGCTGCCAACTTCTCGGGGTCGTCATTGCCATACTGCGCCCAAAGCTCTTGGCAGTGGGCTGTCAGCGGCGAGCTCACGGCCTTGGCGTGGCGCATATACGGGTCGTAGGCCATGAAGATGTCGAGGACGCCGACGATGTCGCCCGGGGCCACATGCATCAGCCGGGCCAGCTCTATGACCTCCGGGGTCTCCACGGCCATGGTCACGGGCGTGAGGCGGAAGTAGAGGTCGAGGACAATGGTGAGCATCATCGGTGAGAAAGGCGTGCCGCCGATGGGCTTGAAGTCGCGCTCCCATGACTCGTTGACACCGACGCCGGCATAGAAGGCATCGGCATTGCCGAAGCCGTTCATCTGCCGCAGCAGCTTCACGCCACGGCGCAACTTCCGCGGATTGCCCGCATACTCGTCCCACAGACGTTGCAGGCGAGGGGTATCTATCTGGCGAAGACGGTACATGCGCGTGTGCAGATCCTTGGGTGGAATATGCAGCTCCAAGGCAATGTCGACAAGGCCACGGCTGAAGAGATGCTTCACGCCCTCAGGCTTCTGAAGATACAGCTGTATCAGCAAAAGCCAGTATTCATCCTGCCATTCTATGCGTTTTGCCATAACTTTCGTATTAACACTCCGATTCAATACAAAGTTATACAAAATATTTATTGTGGTAGAGGAATAACAACTTTTTTTAATATCATTTTTTTCCGTGTTGCTGCAATAGGTTGTAACTTTGCGTTCGTGCTATGAAGATTTTATCCATTATAATTCTCTTTCTTGCCTGTGTGTCAGACCTCCACGCGCAGTCCAATGGTGTCAATCCCGAGGACTTGGATGTAGATATGGACAACCCTACTTTCGTGCCGATGGTGAAAATCGGCAAGGTCAAGCAGGGCAAGGACTCTATACAGTATGTTGAGCTGAACAATATCTGGGTCTATCCCCAGCCTGTCTTCCAGAATGCCAAGCAGCGCATGGCCTACAACCGCTTGGTGTACAATATCAAGAAGGTGCTGCCCATTGCCAAGGAGGTCAACCGCATCATCATTGAGACCGGCGACTACCTGGAAATGCTGCCCAATAAGAAGGCTAAGGACGCCCACATGAAGAAGGTGGAGGCGGACATCAAGAAAGAATATACTCCGCGCATGAAGAAGCTCACCTATTCGCAGGGAAAGCTGCTCATCAAGCTCGTCTACCGCGAGTGCAACAACTCTTCCTACGACCTCATCAAGGCTTTCTTAGGTCCTATCCGTGCTGGCTTCTATCAGACCTTTGCCTGGCTCTTCGGTGCCAGTCTGAAGAAAGAATATGACCCTAACCATGTTGACAGACTCACCGAGAGAATCGTCAGACAGGTTGAGGCCGGACAGCTCTGAGGCTGTATCAGCGAATGTCTCCAAAATATTACATATTACATATTACATATTACATTAAGGAGTGTCACAAATCACATTATCACACTTTCTTGTCCACATATACGGACGGACAAAGGATGGAGAATAGAATACATAATAATCTATAATAGTATATTATAATTATTATTATACATTATATATGTATTATATATATTATATATATATTAAGTATATAATATATACTTATATATAATAATGTACGCGATAGTCTCTTTTTCTCTCATTGATAATATGGGAAAGAAAGTGTGATAATGTGATTTGTGATTTTGGAATATTTACGAAAAACTGCATTCAGTGGCTAATTACATGTGGGAGCCCCTTAATGTAATATGTAATATGTAATATGTAATAAATCACATTATCACACTTTCTTGTTACTATCGCGGTTTTATCCTCTGATAAATAATTTGCGGCATCGTCATTCCGCCGTTTTTATCCTGCCAAAGATAATTTATGTCAGGATAAAAACGGCGGAATATCAGAATAGACGGTTTGTCGGAATATCAGAATGCACATGCCCAGCCCATTCTTCGAATGAGGTCGCGGAAGAGGTTATGGTCGTGCGCAGGGATGGTGACGGTGAAAGTTTCGGGCTGTGTCTCACGCTTTGCTATTTCTTTCTTGTCGAGCTCATAGCGGTCTTGTAATGACATCCAGAAACTTGCCGGAATATCCAACTCTTTCTCCAGTTTGGTTGCTATCTCGACCGAAATATTACGTTTGCCGTTGAGCAATGCGCTGAGGTGGGTGGGCTGCATACCTATCTTTTCGGCAAAGTCCTTCTGCCGAATTCCACGACTTATTAACTCCTCTTTTAATATGTTGCCGGGGTGTACGGCTTTGAAAGGTATCGGATTCCTGCTATCTGTTTCCATAGTGCGTATTATCTAATTCAACTAACTTTATTCGAATTCCGTTATCATGTTCTGTAAAAATCAAACGTTCCACATATCCGTTGGCGATTCTCACGGAGCTGTAACCGGAGTAACCATATTTCAGCTTTTCATATTTAAGGAAGCTGAATTGACTCAACATGGAAACGTTCGATGAAACATCCATAATCCGATATGCTCTTAGCAATCCATTCATAAGATCTTTGACTTTGGAAAATTTCTTGTATTTTTTGTTATGTCCGGTCTCAATCAATTCCTTTAAGTCTTGGTCTTCGAATTCTATCTTCATGGCTATATTTCTTAGATTGCAAAGATAGCAATAAATTACCAAACTATGGTAACTTTTAGCGTGTTTAACAATTGATTTCTGCTTGCCCTTTCGTCTTTTTCAGGTGCTTTTGTTTGTCAAATCAATCCCTTGTCAATCGCTTCAGGATGCTGGTGAAGTCTGGATCGCTGGGTCGCAGCATGTCGGAGTTGACGATGCGGCCATTGGGGTCGATGAGCATGAAGCGGGGGATGCCGATGACATAATAGACGTTGTCAAGGACATTGTCACCCTCTTGGGTGATGAGATACTGGCTCCACGTCATATTCTGATGCTTGGCGAGGAAGTTCAGCCATTTCTCCCGCTTTCTGTCGCAGGCAATGCTGATAATTTTCACCTTGCTGTCTTTGTATGCTTTCTCCAACTTCTCCAAGTACGGAATCTCCTCCAAGCAGGGCACGCACCAGGTGCCCCAGAAGTCGATGAAGAGATATTTTCCGCGGAAGTCCTTCAGGCTGAGCACCTTCCCCTTGGTATCCGTAAAGGTGAAGTCGGGCGCCGGCTTGCCCGCCCAGATGGGACCGTATTTCTTCTCGACCAGTCGGTAAGCATTATCCACCTTCTTCCTCAGCGAGTCGGTGGTGATGTCGGCATCGGCCATCTTGATATACTTTTGCGGGTCTTCGGCGATGGACTGGCTGATGAGCTCAGTGAGGAAGTCGGCTTTCAGCCGCTCCCTGACATCGCGCTGGTCAACCTTGCGGTCAATATTCTGAAGGAGATGCTCGGTAAAAGCCGTATCATTCTCAGCCATGTCGTTGGTAACATACTCCATCCACTTCTCAAAGTCGTAGGTCTCGGGCTTGTGGGCGGCAGGAATGCTGTCTGCATAGCTGCTGCTCACGCCGGCGAGAAGGACTGCCAAAATAAAAAGTATTCTGTTCATTTCAGTTCGTTATTCGTTGTTATTGTCAGAGTTGCTATCATTGTTGGAGTTGTTATCCTCAGAGTTGTTGTCTTCCTCAGAACTGTTATTTTCCTGAACGGTTTTCACGACATCGTTGTCGCTGTATTCATTCTGTGAAATCTGCCCTTTACTTCTCCTTATCTCAAGTTTGGTGATAGGCTGTGCATAACGTGCCGACTTCACGGGAAGCGTGTAGGTGAGGACCTGGCTGTTGTCCACGACATTGTTCACCACTTTGTAGAAGGTGTGTGTCACGGTGACGTCGTCGTAGCTGACCTCGTTGTAAGCCAGTCTTCTGATGTCCTGCCATCGGCTGATGAATGGCATCTCGCGGTGCCTCTCTTCGAGAATCTTCTCCACGGCCTCCTCCTGGCTGTTGGCCGAGAGTTCGATGTCGCTTGCCGAGTTTCTGATTCTCGCCCTTCTGAGCGTGTTGACTGTTGCCATAGCCTCGCTCACCTTCCCCTGTCTGGCCTCTGCCTCTGCGGCTGTGAGAATCATCTCCGGCAGTGTGGGGCCCATGGTCAGCAGGTCGTCGCCATAGGAGTTTTGCATGCGGTGGTATTGGATGTCGTCGCCGAAGCCGGAGATGGAGTTGCTCCAAAGAGCGTGCTTGTTGAAGAACTGCTCGAAGCGCAGGTCGTTGTCCTGGTCGTAGAGGCTGATGAGGCTCTCCGAGGGGATGAGATAGATACCGTTGCTGACATCGAAATAGGCTGAGAAGTAGTTCTCGGCATATTTCGTCACCTCGTTAGGGCTGTAGCTCCAGAGCTGCGAGTAGGATACCGATGCCTCCTCGCTGGTGTTGGGATCCATGACGGTGGCGGGCTCTAAGGAGTAGCCGTTGTAGTCCTCCAAGGTCACATTCTTGCTCTCCATAGCCTTCTTGGCGTAGGTCTCCGCCTGCGCATAGTCTTGTGTGAAGAGATAGTAGCGCGCCATCATAGCCTCTACGGCCGGCTTGCTGACCATCCATCTGTCGCCGACATCCTCGGTCGATGTTGTCAGCGCCGCCTTGAGATCGTTGAGGATGAAGTCGTAGGTGTCTTTCAGCGAGGCCCTGGTCACATTCTCCTGATAGTCGTTGCCCGTCCGGAGGGGCAGTCCGGGCGCCGAGAGCGTCGTGGAGCTGTAGGGCTGGCAGTAGGTCTGTGCCAGCTCCCACATAGCCAAGGCGCGGATGAAATGCGCCTGCGCCAGGAAGTTGGTCTTCTGCGTCTCCGTGGCATCCTTCACCTGGTCGATTTCGTTGATGATGAGGTTGGCGGTGAAAATCTTATTGTAGGCTCCCTCCCAGAGTGCGTCGCCATACTGGTTGGTCTCGATGTCGTTGACGGCAAAGGTGAGGCCATGGACAAAGTTTTGGTCCATATACCCCAAGGCATCGTACAGGTTGTTGTCCATACCCATGTCGTCGGAAGAAGCGACAGGGACGGAGACAGACTGAATGAACATGGAGTTGTTGTTGAACAGCGCCTCTACCTGCTCGCTGCTGGTCAGCATCTCGTTGTTACCCTTGCTCGGGATGGTGTCGAGATAGTCGTTGCAGGAAGCTAAGGTGAGCAGGGCCAGGACCGGCAGCGACTTTATGGTTGTATTGAATATTTTCATTGTAGGATAGTTTATGAAATCAGAACTTTACGTTAACACCCATCGTGAAGGCCAGGCGCGGCTGGTAGCTGCCAGGCAGATAGTCGGGGTGGTAGTCTTTGGAGTTGGCAGCCCATATCATGCCCACGTTGTTGAGCTTGCAGAAGATGTCAGCACTCTTCATCCATCTGTTCTTGAAGAGGCTCTGCGGCAGCGAGTAGGCGAGGTCTATCTCCTGCAAGTAGATATAGTCAGCGCTCTCCACATTCATGCTGAAGATGTTGCTTGCGTTGCTCCAACTTCCGTATGCGCTGATATCGATGGGGTTGCCCTCACCGTCGACCGTGGGCAGTGGCATGGCATGCTTGGGATTGGCGATGAGGGAGCCGTCGCTGTTCATCACCTCGCCCACCTGGGCGGAGATTGACGCCTTGGCGCCATAGTTGTCAGGGTAGAGGTAGGAGAAGGTGGGCATCTGCATCTTGCCGCCAAAACGGCCGTTGACGTATGCTGTCAGCATCAAATCCTTCCATCCGAGGCTGAGGGTGAGTCCTGCCGTGTGAGGTGGCACGGTGGTGCCCTCGTAGGTCAGGAAGTCGTGCCAGTCCTTGTCGTAGATGGAGACGTCGCTGATGTCGTAGCTGTTGCCGTCCTTGTCTAAGATTTGCGGCATACCATTCTTCATGCCTCCGTAGCGCATCTTGAAGATGGCGCCCATGGGGTAGCCTTGGAAGTATTCGGCGTTCATGATGTCGCTGACATTGTTGATTTCGTTGTATATCTTTGTCACCTTATTCTTATTGTAGGCATAGGTCAGCACACCCTCGAAGGAGAAGTCGCCAACCGCCGCCTTGCCGCCTAAGGTGACCTCCACGCCGCGGTTGTTGAGCTCGGCGTTGTTGTAGGTAGCCTCATTGGTGCCATAGACACCGGCGATGGCCACGGTGCCGAGGACATCGGTACTCTTCTTGTTGTAGTAGTCCACGGTGCCATAGAGATGGTCGTTGAAGAGCGAGAAGTCGATGCCGAAATCTGTCGACGCCGTTTTCTCCCATCTCAGAGTGGGGTTGCCATAGTCGTAAATCTTACCTGGGTAGAGCCCGGTGTATTCGTCTACATAGTCGGAGACGGTACTGATGGTGGTGAATGCCGAGGATGACGACGCTGCGTTTCCGTTCTTACCATAAGTCAGTCGGAGAGTGAGTCGGTCGAATGGTGTCTTGTCCTTCATCCATTTCTCATTGGTCATATTCCACATGGCGCCGACGCTCCACAGCGGGCTCCAGCGGTATTTGGCCTCTTTGGTGATGAGGTTGCTGGCATCGCTTCGGGCGCTGGCCGAGAGACCATAACGCTCGTCGAACATATAGCTGGCATTGCCGTAGAAGGAGACGTAGCGGTTGTGGTTCCATGTCTGGCTGACATACTGCTTCCCCTCAGCTGGGACACCGTAGATGGTGGAGGTGCTGGCGTCCATGGTGTCGAAATGTCCGGGCTTGCCTTCAACGCCCGCACTCGTGGCCGTGACGCCATAGCGGTAGGGTTTGGTCCAGGACTCATAATAGTAGTTGCTCACCTCGTTGCCGATGACGGCCGCCACGGCATGCTTCTCACCGAAGGTGCGGTTCAGCGAGAGGTCGTTTCTGAAGAGTGTGCTATGATTCTTGCCCTCGCGGTTGATGACGATGGCTCCGGCGGGCAGCACTGAGGCGCCGAGGGCGTTGCCCATGAGGTCGCCGGGCGTGAGGTAGTTGACGTGGTAGCGGGTGTAGAACGACTCCTCTGAGTTGGTGTCGTCGTTGTGGTAGCGGCTCTTCTCGTATTGGAATTTGGAGTTGAACTGCAAGCCGTCCATGATGTCGAGCTCGAGTCCGAGCTGTATGCGTCCCTGCGTGTTGGAGAGGCGGTTGTTGCGCGAGCGGGCTTCCTGCAAGAGGTTGTAGTTCATATTCTTGTAGGTGAATCCGCTCCAGTCGTATTTGCTGAGCACATCGGAGTTGTAGGTGTCGTGGAAGTTGGTGGCGTAGGAACCATCCGCATTGAGCAGCATCTCGTAGGGCGAGAGCGAGGTGAGGTCGGAGAAGCCGATGAGCGAGGAGTGTGCATTCTTGCCCACGAGATTGAATCCTGCGTTGAAGGCTATCCATTTGTTGAACCGGAAGTTGTTGTCCCAGTTCAGTCGCCAGGTGTTGTCGTGATGTCCGATGAAGTCGCCGGCATCATAGATATAGTTGACGGAGGCCCTGGTATTCCACAGCCCCACATTGCCGGAGACGGATGCCGTGGTGCTGCTGTTGACGGGCGTGCGCAGCAGTTCGTCCGAGATTTGTTTTCTGTTGTCGCATGCTGCCAGGGCCGCGAGCTGGGCGTTCATCTCGTCCTGGGTCAGCGTGCCCCATTTATAGCCTTTATAGAGCAGCAGCTCGCTCTGCGTGATGGCTTTGAAGAGGCTGCCCATGTCGCCGGTATATTCCTCGCCTATCATGTTGTTTTGGAAAGCCCACTTCTGATAGTTAATCATCTGGGAGGCTGTGGCGAGGTTGGTGAGGTGGGCGACGTCCTGCCGCTTGCCGATGGTGAGCTGTGTGTTGCCCTCCACGGAGAAGGAATTCTTGTTCTTGTTCTTCTTCGTAGTGATGACGATGACGCCATTGGCCGAGCGAGCACCCCAGATGCTTGCCGCCGCGGCATCTTTCAGGATGGTGATACTCTCCACGTCGTCGGGGTTGATGCGCTCCAGTGCACTCATGTTGGGATTCTTGCTGTTGTTGGAAGTCGGCTGGTTGTCCATGACGGGGAATCCGTCGATGACGACGAGCGGTGTCTTGTCGGCATTCATGGTGCTGGTGCCGCGGATGGTGAAGGTCTTGCCACCGCGTCCGTCGTCATTGGCCTGCATGCCCGCGATGAGTCCGTTGAGGGCATCGGAGAGGTTGGAGGCGTGGCGGCTCTTCAGGTCGTCGGCGTTGATGATGCTGTAAGAACCAGTGGCACGCTCGCGCGAGATGGTCTGATAGCCGGTGACGACGACCTCCTTGAGGGTGTGGTCGCCGGTCATCGTGATATTATGGTTGAGGCTCTTCTGCCCGGCCTTTATCGTAATGGCCGCGGGGTCCATACCGATATACTCGCAGCAGAGCTCGCAGGTGGTGACGGGCGCGCGAAGGGTGAAAAAGCCATTGCTGTCGGTCACCGTCTGCAAGTCGGTGCCCTTGATTCTCACGGGAGCACCCGGCAGCGATTCGCCATGGTCATCGCGGACGTAGCCGGAGATATATCTGTAGGTAGCCGCCTTGTTCTGCTTCCCCGTCACGGTGACGATACCATCCTTGACAGCATAGCTGCAGCCCAATTTCCCCATGACATTGTCCAAGACTCTTTCCGCGTCGACGTTGTTGACATGGATGGTGACGGTGGGCAATGACTTCACCAGGTCGGCAGCGCAGAGGAAGTCGAGGCCTGTCTGCTTCTTCATCTCATTGAAGAAGGTGGTCACAGGTGCCTTGTCAAGGCTCATCGTCACGGCCTTGTGCTGGTCCGTTTGGGCGAAGCCCGCTGGAGACACCGCCAATGCCACCGCCGTGAGCAGCGCTGCGGCAAAAAGCTTGATGTGGTTTCTCTCTAATGTTTTCATAAATCTCTCTTATGGTTTAAATATGATGGTTTTCTGTTTGATGACTATTGTGCTACGAACACCGTCCGGCCCTTTACCGACATCTTCACCTGGGCCACGACGGCGATGGCATTGAGCGAGCTGTTGATGTCGTCATAGCGGCTCAGGATGCCGGTGATTCTTTTGCCTTTTAATGATTTGTCGGCAAACTCCACGTCGATGTCGTACCAGTGGGCGAGCACTGCCATCAGCTCGTCGAGGGTGGTATCGTTGAAAGAGAAGCGGCCCTCGTTCCAGGCGATATAGGGCTTGACATCACAGCTCCTGACAGAGGGTTGACCGTGGGGCCGCATGTCACCTTTATATCCGGGCAGAAGCCTGGTCTCGCCACCGTCTTTAGGCAAGAGGCCGACAGAGCCGCTGACGAGGACCACGGCGGTGTGGGTGGCTGTGGTTTCGACATTGAACTCAGTGCCGTATTCCTTGACATCGCCACACGCAGTCTTGACGATGAACGGCAGTTTGGCATTCTTAGCCACAAAGAAGAAGGCATTGCCATGCAGCCATACCGTTCTGCTGTCATGGCCGAAGTCGGTGGTGTAGGCCAGCTTGCTGTTGCTGTCGAGATGTACACGGGAGCCGTCGGGCAGCGTCATCCAAAACTCCTTTGCCTTGGCGGTGCTCACCTCGCAGTTCACGTCTTTGCCTTCGACAAGTGCCGTGAGGATAGAGTCGGCATGGCTCCCCACTTTGACGGAATTGCCATCGACACTGATGGCAGCCTGGCATCGTCCGGCTTTCTCGCTCTGGGCAATGGCCGCGGTGACGGCCTGGCTGACAGCGACGGGCTCCGCCGGTTGCAGGGCGGGGCTGCGCTGCCACTGCCACAAGCCAAAGAAAAGCAGGGCTGCGGCGGCCATGCTGATGGCAGCCGTGAACAATGGCTTCAGGCGGAAGCGACGGCCTTCAGTGCTATTAGAGGAATCTTTTTCTGAAAGGGAGCCGATAAGCTCTTGCCAGCGCTTGTCGGGATGCAGGTTGGCGTAAAGTTGATAGGTGCTCTTCACATCACCCTCTTCCAACAACTTCTCGTAGAGCTGTCGGTGGCGGATGTCAGCACTGAGCCATGCGTCGAGCTGCTGTTGTTCGTCGGGAGTAATCGTCCCTATTATCTTATGATAGATGATATCTGTTATCGCCATTTATATATCAGTTTATTAATAAAGCGACTGAAATATAAAAAGGATAACTGAAATAAGCGATTTTTTCTGAATTTTATAAAGTCAGCAGCACAAAAGAGAAGTCTTTGTCGGACAATTGCCGCCTAAGGGCGCTCAGTCCACGCTTCTTCTGCATCTTTACGGTATTTTCGCTGACATCCATTATCTTGGCAATGTCTTTTATCTTCTTACCTTCCATGAGCAGCAGAAAGACCTCACGCTGGCGGGGCGGCATGCTGTCTATCTTTTCAAGGACGCGGCGCCACACTTCGTTGCGGTCCATGGTCTCTTCGTCGGGCGGAGAGACAAAGGCATCGGGCGACAAATGAAAACCGTTCACCACACTCTGGTGCTTGAGGGTGTCAAGACAGAGGTGGTGAACGGCGGTATAGATATAAGCTCTGGCCGACAGTTCATGATGAAAGTCGGCCTTGTTTTCGAGCATCTTGGTAAAGGCGGCCTGGACGATGTCCTCGGCCAAGGCGGTGTCGGCAACGATTTTAACGGCATAGAGCACCAGTATTCTATAATACTTGCTATAGAATACATGGATCTCCTTTATGCCATCGTTGTCATTCATCTTATCCCACCTGACTTCCGGGCTTCACCTCACCGAGTGTCGTAGTGACGCTCAGCGAGCCGTCGAAGTTGAGGGCAGAGAGAATCATGCCCTGGCTCTCGATGCCCATCATCTTGCGCGGGGCGAGGTTGGCGATGAAGAGGACGTCTTTGCCGACGAGGTCCTCAGGCTTGTAGAACTTGGCGATGCCGGAGAGGATGGTGCGGTCCTGTCCGCTGCCGTCGTCGAGGGTGAACTGCAAGAGCTTGTTCGACTTCTTCACCTTCTGGCAGTCCTTGATATGTCCTACGCGGATGTCGAGCTTCTCCCACTCGTCGAAGGGGATGTTGGGCTTGATGGGCTCGGCCTTGTAGTCCTTGGCTTCCTGTGCCTTCTCGTTAGCCTCCTTGGTGGCTGCAAGCTTGTCGAGCTGCTTCTGGATGGCCTCGTCCTCAATCTTCTCGAAGAGCAGATGTGGCTCGCCCAACTGGTGACCCGGCTTGAGGAGGTCGGTGCGGCCCAGCTCGGCCCAGTCGAAGTCGTCCATACCTATCATCGTGCGCAGATCCTGGCTGGAGAAGGGCAGGAAAGGCTCGAAGGCGATGGCAAGGTTGGCAACGAGCTGCAGGGAGATGTAGAGGATGGTCTCCACACGCTTGGGGTCGGTCTTCCACACCTTCCACGGCTCGCACTCGGTGATATATTTGTTGCCGATACGTGCTAAGTTCATGGCCTCTTTCTGAGCCTCGCGGAAATGGAAGCCGTCGAGCAATGTTTCCACCTTCTCCTTGACATCCTTGAACTCCTCAATGGCTTTCTTGTCTACCTCCTGGAGCTCGCCGCACTCTGGCACGACACCGTTCCAGTACTTCTTCGTGAGCTGCAGGGCGCGGTTGACGAAGTTGCCGTAGATGGCCACGAGCTCGGAATTGTTGCGCTCCTGGAAGTCCTTCCATGTGAAGTTGTTGTCCTTGGTCTCCGGCGCGTTGGCGGTGAGCACGTAGCGCAGCACATCCTGCTTGCCGGGGAAGTCGCGGAGATATTCGTCGAGCCACACAGCCCAGTTGCGGGAGGTGGAAATCTTGTCGTTCTCAAGATTCAGGAACTCGTTGGCGGGCACGTTGTCGGGGAGGATGAAGTCGCCGTGAGCCTTGAGCATGGTGGGGAAGATGATGCAGTGGAAGACGATGTTGTCCTTGCCGATGAAATGTACGAGGCGCGTGTCCTTGTCCTGCCACCATGTCTTCCAGGAGCCCCACTTCTGAGGCTCTTTCTCGCAGAGCTCGATGGTGTTGCTGATATATCCGATGGGGGCGTCAAACCATACGTAGAGCACCTTGCCCTCAGCACCCTTTACGGGCACGGGGATACCCCAGTCGAGGTCGCGGGTCATGGCACGGGGCTGAAGATCCATGTCAAGCCATGACTTGCACTGGCCGTAGACATTGGAGCGCCACTCCTTGTGGCCGTTGAGAATCCACTCCTTCAGCCAGTCCTGGTAGTTGTTGAGCGGGAGATACCAGTTCTTGGTCTTGCGAATCTCCGGCTTTGCGCCAGAGATGGTGGAGTGCGGGTCGATGAGCTCCATAGGGCTGAGGTCGCTGCCGCATTTCTCACACTGGTCGCCGTAGGCGTTGGGGTTGCCGCAGTGGGGGCAGGTGCCCATGATATAACGGTCGGCGAGGAACTGCTTGGCCTCGGGGTCGTAATACTGCTCTGACTCTTTCTCCACGAGCTTACCGTCGTCGTAGAGCTTGCGGAAGAAGTCGGAGGCATACTTGCAGTGGGTCTGAGAGGTCGTGCGGCTATAGATATCAAAGGAGATACCGAACTCCTTGAAAGAGTCCTTGATGATCTTATGATAGCGGTCGCAGACATCCTGCGGGGTGATTCCTTCCTTCTTGGCGCGGATGGTGATAGGCACACCATGCTCGTCGCTGCCACCGATGAAGATGACAGGGCGCTTGCGCAGCCGCAGATAACGCACGTAGATGTCGGCCGGGACGTAGACCCCGGCAAGGTGACCGATATGTACGCCGCCGTTGGCATAAGGCAGGGCAGCGGTAACGGTCGTACGCTTGAAATGTTTTTCTTCCATTGATGCTTGTATTTCTTTCCTTTTGTGCAAAATTACTAAGAAAACAGCAGAAAATAACAATTGTGCAACGAATTCTTGATTTTGCCCGTCTGTTCTTTGCATATAGCCGTAAAAAGAGTTATATTTGCAGACAGAAACAGAGTTGAAGCGTTATGGAGCAGATAATGAGGAAATATCCCGTAGGCATACAGACTTTTGCGAGAATTATCAAGGAGGGTTTTATCTATGTTGATAAGACCGACCTGGTGTGGGAGTTGACGCATTATGCCCCATTCATCTTTCTGAACCGTCCGCGCCGTTTCGGCAAGTCACTGCTCACATCCACCTTGGAATCGTATTTCAGAGGTGACCGTGAGTTGTTTGAGGGCCTGAAGATCCTGTCGCTTGAAAAAGAATGGACGCCGTATCCTGTGCTCCATCTCGACCTGAGTGTGGCAAAAGGGCAGGACAGTGCCGAAGAACTTCGTGAGACGCTGATGTGGATGATGGAACCGTTGGCCGAAGTCTATGGCCGCGAGGACGATGAGACCACGCCGGGAAAATTGCTCACCGGTCTTATCCATCGGGCGCAGGAGAAGACAGGCAAACAGGTGGTCGTCATCATCGATGAATATGATGCACCGCTGCTCGACGTGCTCCACAGCCAGGCCACGCTCGAAGCCATGCGCAAGGTCATGCAGGAGTTCTACGTGCCCTTGAAGGCCAACGAGGCTTATATCAAATTCTGCTTCATCACAGGCATCACAAAGTTCTCGCAGCTGAGCATCTTCTCTACCATCAACAACTTGAAGAATGTCTCCCTGCTCCCCCGCTTTGCCACCATCTGCGGCTTTACCGAGCACGAGGTGCAGACTGTCTTCAAGGAGGATATAGCGGCTATGGCCAAAGACTTCAAGCTGACGCCAGAAGAGATGTATGCCAAGATAAAACTTAAATACGACGGCTATCATTTCGCTGGCGGAGCCGATGCTGTCTTCAATCCCTTCAGCCTGCTCAACGCCCTTGGCGACCGTTTGTTGAAGAACTATTGGTTTGCCTCCGGCACACCGACGTTCCTCATCAAGCAGATGCAGCACTTCCATACCGACATCACCTCGCTGGACTCCCTCGACGTGCCTGAGTCGGCCTTCGACCAGCCAACGGAGAATATGAAGGATGCGCTGCCCCTGCTCTATCAGAGCGGCTTCCTCACCATCAAGGACTACGACAAGGAGGGCGAGACCTATTTCCTTTCTATTCCTAATCAAGAGGTTCGAGTGGGCTATGTCAATGGATTGCTGCCCACCTACACAGGCTTGAACAATGCTGATGTGCAGGTAGGCTTTGCGTTGAAGTTTTGGAGAGCACTCAAGGCGGATGACGTCGACCTGGCCATGCAGCACATGCAGTCCTACCTCGCGGGCATTCCTTATGTGGAGGGCTTCAAACAGAAGTTGGCTGAGGCCAAGACTAAGGAAGGCTTCTACGAATATACCTTCTACCTCATCTTCTCCATGCTTAACGTCTATGTCCGTACGCAGGTGAAGGTGGCCGGTGGGCGCGTCGACATGGTCATCTTCATGCCCGACACCATCTACGTGATGGAATTGAAAGTGGGCGATACGGCCCGTCATGCGCTTGAGCAGATAGAAGTCCGTGGCTATGCCAAGCCCTATCTCACCGATGGACGCCGCGTAGTGAAGGTCGGCATACGGTTCGATGCCGATAAGCATACTGTGGACGAATGGGCGGTACAGCCTGCCCTTTAACTTTTGATAATTAGACAACCAAATTTCAATAAGCCATGAGCATTAATATACAGCGTACATCGCAGAAACGTGTCGTCATCGTCGGTGGCGGCCTCGGTGGACTGCGCCTGGCCGAAGACCTTCAGGGCAGCGGCATGCAGGTCGTTCTCATCGACAAGAACAACTACCACCAGTTCCCACCGCTTATCTACCAGGTGGCCTCGGCAGGTCTGGCGCCGAGCAATATCTCTTTCCCCTTCCGCCAGATTTTCCGCAAGCGTAAGGACTTCTATTTCCGTATGGCTGAGGCCCGCGCTGTCTTCCCGGACAGAAAGATTCTACAGACCTCCATCGGCAAGATCAGCTACGACTATCTGGTCTTTGCCGCCGGTGCCACCACCAACTTCTTTGGCAACAAGAATGTGGAGGAGTGGGCTATCCCGATGCGCCATCTCGACGAGGCCATGGGCTTGCGCAATGTGCTGCTCTCCAACTTAGAGCGTGCGCTGACCTGCGCCACGGAGGAGGAGCGCCAGGAGCTGCTCAATGTCGTCATCGTAGGCGGTGGCGCCACGGGTGTGGAGATAGCGGGTGCCATCTCGGAGATGAAGCGTTATGTCATCCCCTACGACTATCCTGACATGGATGCCTCGCACATGCATATCTATCTCCTCGAAGCGGCCGACCGGCTCTTGGCCGGCATGTCGCCGCAGTCCTCAGCCAAGGCCTTGGAATTTCTCAAAGGCATGGGCGTGGACGTGCAGTTCGGCAAGATGGTGACTGACTATAAGGACTATCGGGTGATGATTAAGGACGGCACGAGCATACCCACACGCACCTTCCTCTGGGTGTCGGGTATCCGGGCGCAGGGCATCACCGGTATTGAGGGCGATAGACTGGGCCGCGGATTCCGTATCAAGGTCGACGAATACAACCGCGTGCCGGGGCTCGACGGCATCTTCTCCATTGGCGACCAGTGCCTGATGACCACCGATGAGGCTTATCCCAAAGGCCATCCGCAGCTGGCGCAGGTGGCTATCCAGCAGGCGAAAAACCTGGCCAACAACCTCCGCAAACTCAATGCCGGTGACAACAGCCTGAGGGCTTTCCACTACAATGACCTGGGATCCATGGCTACCATTGGCCGCAACAAAGCCGTGGCCGACATCGGTAAGATTCATTCTCAGGGATTCATGGCCTGGGTGCTGTGGCTCGTCGTCCACCTGCGCTCCATCCTTGGCGTGAAAAACAAGCTCTCGGTGATGCTCTCGTGGGCTTGGCAGTATTTCAGCTATGCCGGCTCCATCCGCAACATCGTCTATGCCACTAAGCCGAAGATTATCATCGAGCGTATCAAGCGTGAGGCCAGCACCCACCTGGGTACTGACCTCATGGAAGAAGAGAAAGAGTAATATCAGTCTCGGCCTCTGCAAGCGAGCGGAGGCCGAGATTGCTCTCATTCATCTGAAGTCGGTTCAGCAACGCTTGCAGCGTAATAGTTATCATCAAGAGACTGATAGCTTTGTAAGTTGGTGCTTATCTCCATCCTATTTTTCTTAAAGTTCTCCGCTTGCTCGAATATTTCCTTAAACACCTCATCCTTGGTATAGGGAGGGTATTTCTCCTTTGCCAAGGTAAGGATGATGCTGACCTTCATCTCTGCCTTGATGTCATCGCGCTTGTCCCAGTCGATAAACCGACTCTTATCATCGACGATACCCTTTATTTCGATGGCCATGCGGCGGAATTGTTCCTCTGTGAAGTTGTCGGCGAACTGATATTTCTCAGCCACAGACTTGAGAATATCATAGAATGCTTTCACCTCGATGTCGGGAATACCTTCGGGTAGTTTCGACTCGTCTTTGATTTTGTTGAGCAGTTCTGTAAGTTGGTTGGCTACGTCGCTGATGATCTCATCGGCAAAGACGAGGTCGTCGGTGCGGTCATTATAGCGTTCTTGTTCGAGAAAGAGCTGTATGATGCTCTCCTCCAGTTGTGCTTCGTTGAAGAGTGACATGGGCGGGTTGATATTAATCTTTTACCTTGTATTTCTGTTTCGGATGGTTTGGCGTACCAGGGTAGAGCATCTCGAGAACTTTTGATTGTAACAATTCTGGCAAGACCTTATTTCTAAGGTATACTTGTTTCCTTTTTGTTGCTATGGCTAAGTCTTCAAGAGACAACCAATCAGAGCACATATATTTAATAAGCTCATAGAGTTGGGATTTAGTCAAGCGCTTCTTCTTTAATAAACTTGCTATATAAGGATCCGAGGTTACCATATTAGAGCTCGAGGTTACCATATTAGCGTCTGAGGTTACCATATTGGAGGCCGAGGTTGCTATATTAGCATCCGAGGTTGCTATATTAGAGCCCGAGGTTGCTATATTAGCTTTGGAGGTTGCAACCTTAGCTTTGGAGGTTGCAACCTTAGCTTTGGAGGTTGCAACCTTAGCTTTGGAGGTTGCAACCTTAGCACCGAGAATATCGAAACTTTCTTTGGGAAGGTGATAGCTTGTTCCACGACCATAACCTTTTGCCACCAACAAGTGGTTTCGTACCATCCGTCTAAGCAAATCGGCTATTTCGCCTTTATGCATATTCAAGGAATATCGCAGCCGTTCATTGGTGACGGAACCCTCATCGATAGCCAAGGCGAGAACCGACATCACGTTATGGTCAAAAGTATTAGCTGTGATGCCAAACTTAGCCATCAGTTCGTTTTTCGCATTTTCAGAGAGCAACGATTCCATGGGCATTTCGAGCACCACCTTGTCAGGTTGTTGCTTTTCCTCTATCTTTGGCGAACGCCAGTTCTGTTCTTGCCATCCTTTCAAGATTTTACTTGTTCCTCCGCCGGCTTTTTCTGCCACACCTAACATTGAGAACATCTTCTGCAATGATTTGTTGCGGCAGACGCTTTCGCCACCGGTATAATATTGGTCTTTAGATACAAGGAGGGTGCCAGGATTGGAGAAGACAAAGCCTTTCAGATTATGTCTGACCACGAGCGTGGCATTCACACTATAGTCGGCATGAATGCAGAGATTGATAAGTGCTTCCCTGATGGCAATATGGGCCGGTGTTTCTTCTTTTCGTATATTTCCTTCCAGCTTGAAGGGTTTGGGTAAAACTGACTGTAGGCGAGGCAGCACGCGCTGATAGAAATTGAACAGGTTGGCTTCCCATGTTCCGTCAGGGCAGATTCTGTTAGTCCAACGTATATCTTCGTCTTCCGTGAGATGTTCTTGATAATCTGGGAAATAGTGAGGACAACATTCCACATCGGTAATAGATTGCGTCTTGCCAAACATCAACAGTCCGGCGACAGTAAATCCTTCCTCTCCTGTCTGGCGGTCTTTACGATAGCCTCCCAACATCTTGAGTAAATCGAGGTCGGTTAACGACAGCCAGGGATGATCGGGCGAAGATGCCTTAAAGCGTTGTCTATAGCCATTGAGGGCCTCAAGGTCTATATCATCCATTGTATATCCTTTCAAGATGCGGCTGTCTGCAGGATGGTTCTCGTCGGCATCGGCAAACATTCGCCTCACTTCTGATTCGCTGCAACGATAATCGCCCTCGAAGTTGCGCTTGAAAGTTCCGTTGAAAGGCTGGGTGGTACGATAGACGGGCCGTTGTTCCCGACTGGCCCGGGGTATATAAAACAACATGATCTTGTGACCTTTATAGTCACCGACTTCTATATCTTTTTCCGTCAGCAGATTACAGCTAATGGTAGCCTTGTTGTTGGCATTGTTCCAGAAGTCCTTTCTGTATTTCAACAGCTGTTCCTCTGTAAGTCCATCAAGATAGAATTGGTTGTGCTTTTCCGCCACGCCTAACACGATTACACCGCCGTCGCTATTGGCAAAGGCAGAATAGGTGTCCCAGAAAGAACCGGGAAAGCCACCCGCAGCGCTCTTAAATTCCAAATCGTCGCTCTCGTAGTTGACCATGAGCGACTCGATGTATTCGTTGAAATCTATGTTGTCTCTGACTTCTATCATAGTTATGCATTCTTTTGGTATAGGTCAGCAAAAGTTTTGCCATCCTTATTCTTGAAGGCAGTCGTGCCCTGCATGGATGTACCAGTTATCACCGATGCTGGCGTTGACGGTTTTCCACTTTCCACGGGAATATTAGTATTTTGTAAAATCTTGATAACATTGCCTTCTCGCTTAGTATATTCAGGATTTTCTATGAGTAACTTACGAATCTCTTTTGCTCTCTTAGAACAACTCGATTCAATGGCAGAGATTGTACTTCCCTCCATTAATATATATTTATTACTTTGCGGGAAATATTGAATCCGGGCTTTAATATCCCGTTTCTTTACCTCCAATTGGAAAATTTCGTATACCCCCATGTCCTGAAGCGGATTTGTTTTCTTTACAAACACCTCGCATCCATAGAACTCGGTCAGGAACATTATATCTTCAAAAAACTGTTCCATGTCATTCTTTTTATCATCCGAAATCCCAGGCTCTTTGATAGGCTTTGTATTAGCTATTGTGTATTGTTTTGCTTTAACAGCCGTCTTCCATCCGAGATATTCAAGATACTCTATCTCTGTTTTGTATATCTCTTCGGCTTTTGATACAAACACAAGAGCTGTATCCCACCATTGTTTTTTCAGTTTATGGTCAACTACTCTAGTCGCAAAGTCATTAGTCTGGCCTATATAGGCTTCTCTCCCATTGAGTTTTGTTTGGCCGAGAAGAATATAAAAAGCATATTTTCCTTGTAAATAGGTTTTGCTTATTTCTGATGCTTTTTCATAAGGCATAACAAAGCATTGGCAAGTCTTTGTACTTCCCATGTCAATGATGCGTGAACCATGGAGTGTCTTGTCTAAAAGCTTTGTATAAACTGTTAATATAGCCATAGTCTATGAAAGTTTTGAGGTCATTAAACGGAGAAGACGGCGGAGAAGGTGATTCTCACGGGAAAGATTTACAATGCTATTTAGCAAGGTGGCGAACTTCGATCGGTCAAGGCCAAGGTTGGAATAGTAGTTGGAGGGCAAGGCTCCTGCTAACTGCTTGTTGGCTTTCTCAATGTTTGCCAGTGCGTCGTCAATAATCTTGAAGATTGTGTCTTGCTTGGCATTCTCCATGATATAGCTCCAGCGGCACTCAGGCGGAAGGTAGAACACGTTGTCTTGGGTATAGAACTCCACCATGTCGGCATAGTCCTTACCATATTGGTCGATAATCTGTTGATGCTTTTGCTCAAAGTGGTCGCCGGCGTATTTCAGAAAGATGAGGCTCAGCACCACATGTCTATATTCCGAGGGCTCTATGGATCCGCGTAGTTTATTACATGAGTCCCATAGGGCGTCTTCTATTGACTTCTCCTTCTTCGGTTTTGTTGCTTTCCTTGCCATATCCCCCAAATATTTTTAGATCTGGTGTAAATTTAGTGAGTTTCCGTGGCATAAACAAGGAAAAGTCAAGAAATCTTCTTCACGGATAATATTTTCTTAGGTTTCTTACGATGTCGGAGAGCAAAAAAAGAGGGGTTACACCATGAGCGACCTGGGGTTATTCATAGTGTGACCCCTCTGAAAGTCTATTCCGGCACCTTGTCGTAGAGGCTCTTCCACCAGCTGTCATCGTCTTGCAGCCATTTGGCAAACCAGGCCATGATGGTGTTATGCCACTTGATGTGCTTCGTATAATCCTGTATCCAGTGGTTCTCGCCCTCTACCTCAACAAGGGCTACCGGACGGCCGAGGAGTTTCAGCGCTGTATAGAGCGCGATGCTGTTGCCGGTCGGCACATTGGTATCGGCCGTGCCATGCACGAGCAGCAGGGGCGTGTGTATCTTATCAGCATTGTAGAGTGGGCTATGGTCTACATACAGGCTGCGGTCCGACCAGGGATAGCGGTTGGCCATGCTCACCTCGCTGTAGGAATAGCCCCAGTAGCCACTGCCCCAGTAGGCTCCATGGTCACTGATGCCGGCATGGGCCACAGCGGCGGCGAAGATGTCTGTCTTCGTCTGTAGATATTCTGTCATAAAGCCGCCATAGGACGCGCCCAAGCATCCCACCTTTCGAGGATTGACAAAGCTGTGCTCGGCACAGAACTTCTTCGTGCCCTCTATGATGTCGTCGGCGACGCCTTCACCAGCCGTGTCAACGTGGCGGGAGGCAAACTCCTGCCCAAAGCCAGCGGCTCCACTCGGCTGGATGACATAGACCACGTATCCCATGGAGGCATAGAGCGGGAAAGGATAGCCGCTGCCGATATAGCGGCCGGTGGGGGAGCAGCCGCCATAATAATAGACTATCATCGGGTATTTCTTAGCGGCATCGAAATGTGTGGGCAGGTAATAGCGACCGGAGATGGTGTCGCCCCTGCTGCTGATAAAGTCCCAGGTCTTGCACGTTGCGATATCCACACCTTCCAACCGCTTCTGTTGGTCTTCGAGCAATGTAGACCGGTGGTTGGCTGTTGACATCATGTAGAGGCGGTCTATATTGGTAGCGCTGCATCCATTGTAGCACAATATCGGTGCGTTGTCGGCCAGGCCTACACCACCCACATATTCCTCCGGCGTGGGTAGCAGTGTGATTTTTCCGCTCTTGGGGTCAGCACGATACAGGCGTCGGTAGTCCTTGTCGAGGGCATTGAAATAGATTTGTCCGTCGTAAGCACTCCATTCTACGGTCTCAATGCTGGGATTGAAGGTGCGTGTCAGCGGTGTTACCCTGCGGGTGGCGCAGTCGAGGGTGTAAAGCTGGTAGTCGTACATGCTTGGAGTGCGTCCCGCTGGCAAGTTCATGCCTACGCCTCCTAAGCATTCCGGTGAACCTTTGACAGCTATAGCGTGTGCGTCAGGCGAGAAAATAGCGCTGGCCACGAAGCCGTCGCTGTCGATGAGGCACTCGGGCTGCATAGTGGTAAGGTCGAGACGGTAGACAGAGAAGAGGGTGGTAGGCCGCTTGCTGAGACGTGCGCGCGACACCATATATAATATATACCTTCCGTCGCGGGAGATGTCTGCCAACGAAACATCATGATAGCCGAAGGTCAGCGGCTGGACAGTGCCGGTGGCAAGGTCGTATTTCACCAGCCTGTTGCGGGAGCGCCAGCCTGGCTGACGGTCATCGGGCTGGATAATCTGGTGGACCTGGCTGTCATCTTTCGGGCCCTCTACGGCTTGCTGCAGAATGAGATATTTCCCTGTCGGAGCTATCGTCCATTCGCCTTCCGGCAGATCTTCGGTGAGCACCTTCTCGGCTCCCGTCACCACATTCTGTTCTACTAACTGACGACCATATGTCCCCTTGCGTACGAAAAGATAGCTGTCAGCGCCTGGCATCCAACGGATGTCATTGGCCGTCGTGCGCACAATCGTCTTTGTCTTCAAATCGTAGACAGTACGGAGCCAGTTCGTTGTGCCCGCAATGGTTTCATAAGAGGTTGTGATGGCATAGCGGCCGTCGCTGCTGAGTTGGGAGCCGCTGTAGTGCTTGCCATTGAGCACATCGTAGAGCGAGAGCTCGCGTTGTGCACCTGTTGAGAAGGAAAGCAGCGAGTCGGTGGGTGAGGATACCGTCACACTGAGGGAGTCGTGCTCTCCGGGGGCTGTGAGGTATTTCACCACCACCTCATGCGTGGCAGGCGCAAGTGTCAGGGTGCCGTTGCTCGTCTTGCCATCCACATAGAGCTGATAGTGCTTCATCTTGCCCACCTTGACAGTGGCTGTGGTGTAGCGGCTGTTGGTCAAAGAAAATTGAAGCAGGTGCAGCGCTGGGCCCGCATCAGAGGCAGGAGCTGTCAACCCGCTGTATGCTCTGCCTTGGGATGCACGGTGCAGGTCAACAGGGGTATCGAGCAGGCTGGCGTCGGTGTAAGCCTTTCTGTCTATACCGATGGTATCTATCATCACTGGCTTTTGTAATAGGATGGGACCGGTATAGCGGAAGTGCGACACAGTCTTGTCGGCTGCCTTTGCCGTAGTCAATCCTAAACAGCATGTTGTCAACATCAGGGTCAGACAGCCCTTTAGCTGCCAGCCGCTCTTCTTCATGTTTTTCATACGCATACGCAGTGAATAAAATGAATGTTTATAAGTTGTTATCCCTCGTCTAAGTCGTTATCTCTCCTTTGTCATCTCGATGTGTGGCATATGCCAGCGATATCCGTGGCATTTGTCAGCGATGTCCGTGGCATTTGTCAGCGAATTCCGTGGCATTTGTCAGCGATGTCCGTGGCATATGTCATAGAATAGTTCAAGGGAAGTGCGTTATCTTCTGAATACGGCAATGATGTTGCCGTCGTAGACGCTTCTTTGATAGAGTAGGGCTGTAGCGGGCAGTCGTGGAGCTTCCACACCGCCCGTTACGGTCTTTAAGTTTGTCTCTATGCGAATCTCATCCCACAGGTCTCTGTCGAGAAACTGTTTCAGGACATTGGCGCCACCTTCTACGATGAGGCTCTGCTTCTTGTTGTCGTAGAGGAAGGCGAGGGCGTCGTCGATGCTGCTGAAGGCATGGAAGCCGTCGGGGATGGCGCCGGCGTGGTGGGTCAGTACAAGTCGCATGGCGTTGCTCCCCGACCACTCGCGTGTGGTGAGCTGGGGGTGGTCGGTCTCAAGGGTGTGACGCCCGATGAGGATGGCGTCGCTCTCTGCCCGCAGCTTGTGGACGAGCATAGAGGTGAAAGGAGTGGAGATTTTTATCGGAATGCCGCCCTCGCCGCTGATGAAGCCATTGACGGTCTGGGCCCATTTCAGAATGATATAGGGCCGCTGCTTCTCGTTGAAAGTCATGAAGCGGCGGTTCATAGCCTTGCATTCTGCTTCTAAGACGCCGACGGTGACCGCTATGCCGGCCTCGCGCATGCGTGCTATGCCACGCCCCTGCACCTTGGCGAAGGGGTCTACGCAGCCACAGACGCAGCGCCTGACCTTCTTGCTGATGATAAGGTCGCAGCAGGGAGGCGTATGGCCCCAGTGGCTGCACGGCTCTAAAGAGACATAGATGGTGGAGTGGGGGAGCAGGGCCTCGTCGGCAGCACTGACAGCGGCAAAGGCGTTGACTTCGGCGTGGGGGCCGCCTACGGGCGACGTGAAGCCCTCGCCGATGATGCGACCCTCCTCGCTCACGATGACAGCGCCAACCATGGGGTTGGGTTTGGTGGTGAGCAGGCCGTTGGCGGCAAGCTGAAGGCAGCGCCGCATGAACATCTCGTCGGTTTGCTGTTGTGTCATATCGCTATAAATGTCTGTTGGCATGATTCTTTCGTTGTAAAGCGGTTGTGGGCAGGTTACAGGTCTTCGGCATCCATATCGCCGTCGAGGTTGCCTTTCCATAGATATTTACGGGTCTCATTGACGAGGACACCGCTGAGGCAGATCAGCGAGATGAGGTTAGGGATGGCCATGAGGGCATTCATGCAGTCGGCGATGTTCCACACCAAATCCAGGCTGATGACGCATCCGATGAAGATGGAGACGATATAGAGCAGGCGGTAAGCCAACATCCAGCGTCGCCCTTTGAGATATTCCACGCAGCGCTCGCCGTAGTAGCTCCAGCCCAAGGTGGTGCTGAAGGCAAAGGTGACGAGTCCGAAGGTGAGCAGTGGGGCACCGATATAGGGAATCTTGCCGAAAGCCGCCTTTGTCAGTGCGGCACCGTTGTGATAGTCGATGTCGGGATAGGCGATGATGCTCGACACGATGACGATACCGGTGAGGGCGCAGATGATGACGGTATCCCAGAAGGTGCCTGTCGACGATACCAAGGCCTGTCTGACGGGGTTGCGCGTCTTGGCCGCTGCTGCCACGATGGGCGCAGAGCCCAGACCCGACTCATTGGAGAAGAGGCCGCGGGCGATGCCATAGCGGCACGCCATCATCACCGTGGTGCCCGCAAAACCGCCGCCGGCAGCCTTGCCAGTGAACGCTGACTCGCAGATGAGCTTGATGGCCGGCCAGACGTAGGGATGGTTGACAAAGAGAATGTAGATGCAGCCTAAGACATAGAAGATGGCCATGAAAGGCACCAGGGCGCCACAGACCTTGGAGATGCTCTTCACACCACCGATGATGACGGCGGCAGCAAAGCCGCAGACAACGATGCCACTCACCCACAACGGCACACCATACTGGTCGTTGACCATTGTGGAGATGGCATTGGCCTGCACCGTGGAGCCGATGCCGAAGGAGGCCAGGGCGGCAAAGAGGGCGAAGAGGATGCCGAGCCACTTGCTGTGAAGACCCCGCTCAAGGGCGTACATCGGTCCGCCGAGCATACGACCGTCGTCGGTCTTGACGCGGTATTTCACGGCTAAGAGACCTTCGGAATATTTTGTGGCGATGCCGAAGACGCCTGTCAGCCAACACCATAGCACAGCACCTGGACCGCCTAAGGCGATGGCTGTGGCCACTCCGATGATGTTGCCCGTACCGATGGTGGCTGCCAAGGCTGTGGCCAGCGCACCAAACTGCGAGACGTCGCCGTCGGCGCCCTTGTCTTTCTTTACCGACAAACGGATGGCTGTGAAAATCTTGCGCTGGGGAAAGCGCAGGCGGAGGGTGAGGAAGAGATGCGTGCCAAGGAGCATGATAATCATTGGCCAGCCCCAAAGGAAGCCGCTTACCGTGGAGAAGAATGTACTTATGGTGTCCATAGTGTGGTTGTTTATATCTTTTAAAAGACAAAATGACACTTTTTGTAGCGTTTCGTTTTCTAAAAGTCGTGTTTATGGCTGCAAAGATAATAATAATTTATATGACGGGAAGATTTTGTGAAACATTTTTTACCGTTATGGCATTTATTTTATTGCCTGCCTAAATATTTAAGTCCTAAATTATTGCTAACTTTGCAAAGATTTAGTAGTGAGAATCTAAAATAAACGAAATACAATGGGAAAAGTAATCCTCACAGGCGACCGGCCCACAGGGCGCCTGCATCTTGGACACTATGTGGGAAGTCTGCGCCGCCGCGTAGAGCTTCAGAACAAAGGTGACTACGACCGCATGTTTGTCTTCATGGCCGATGTCCAGGCCCTGACCGACAATGCCGATAACCCCGAGAAGATTCGCGAGAGCATCATCAATGTGGCCCTCGACTATCTCTCTGTAGGCCTCGACCCTGCCAAGTGCACACTCTATATCCAGAGCCGTATCCCTGAGCTCACCGAGCTGACGACCTATCTGATGAATATCGTCTCTGTGGCACGTGTGCAGCGCAACCCCACCGTGAAGTCGGAGGTGAAGATGCGTGGTTTTGAGAACAACTCCGTGCCCCTCGGCTTCTTCTGCTATCCTGTCTCTCAGGCTGCTGACATCGCCCTCTTCAAGGCCACTACGGTGCCTGCCGGTGAGGACCAGGAGCCGATGATAGAGCTCACACGCGAACTTGTGGACCGCTTCAACCAAATCTATGCTCCTGTGCTCGTCAAGCCGGAGATTATGCTCCCGGAGAATGCCACAGCGCGCCGTCTGCCAGGTACCGACGGTAAGGAGAAGATGTCGAAGAGCTTAGGCAACTGCATCTATCTCTCCGATGATGCCGACACTGTGTGGAAGCAGGTTAAGGGCATGTATACCGACCCCACACACCTCAACGTCTCTGACCCGGGTCATGTGGAGGGCAATGCCGTCTTCACCTATCTCGACGCTTTTGCCACTGATCAGGACTTCGCCGACTTCTGGCCGGAGTTCAAGAACCTTGACGAGCTCAAGGCTGCCTATACCCACGGCGGTATCGGTGATATGAAATGCAAGAAGATGCTCAATAAGGTCATCAACCGCATCCTCGACCCTATCCGCGCAAGACGCCACGAGTTGGAGCAGGACATCCCCGAAATCTTCCATATCTTGGAGAAAGGCTGCGAGCAGGCCCGCGAGGTGGGAGCACAGACCATGGACGAGGTGCGGAAGGCTATGCGCATTGACTACTTCGAGGACAGCGAGGCCATCATCAAGACTTATAAAGAGAATTTTCTGAAATAACGACGTCCGGTTTTATGAGTGAATACGAAGTAATGGCGCCGGTGGGCAGCCGCGACTCGCTGGCTGCTGCCATCCAGGCTGGTGCCGACTCCATCTACTTTGGTGTCGGACAGCTCAACATGCGGTCGCACAGCGCCAACCATTTCGACCTTGACGATCTCGACTATATCGTCGCCACCTGTCAGGAGCATGGCATCAAGACTTACCTCACCGTGAATACCATCATCTATGATGAGGATATGGAGGCCATGCATACCATCATCGATGCTGCTGTCAAGGCCGGCGTCACCGCCGTCATCGCCTCTGATGTGGCTGTGATGACCTATTGCCGTGAGAAGGGCATGGAGGTGCACCTCTCCACACAGCTGAACATTTCGAATGTCGAGGCGCTGAAGTTCTACAGCCAGTTTGCTGATGTCAGTGTGCTGGCCCGTGAGCTGAATATGACGCAGGTGGGACATATCCACAACGAGATTCTCAGGCAACATATCTGTGGACCTAAGGGTGAGCCCGTCAGAATAGAGATGTTCTGTCATGGTGCCCTCTGCATGGCTGTCTCGGGCAAATGCTATATGAGTCTGCATGCTGCCAACCGGTCGGCCAACCGGGGTGAGTGCATCCAGGTGTGCCGCCGCAGCTATACCGCTACCGACAGTGAGACGGGCTATCAGCTCGACATCGACAATAAATATATCATGAGTCCTAAGGACCTGAAAACCATTCGCTTCATCGACAAGATGATGCAGGCTGGCGTGAGGGTCTTCAAGATAGAGGGTCGCGCCCGCGGACCTGAGTATGTCTACACCGTAGTGTCGTGCTACAAGGAGGCTATCCAGTCGGTGCTCGACGGTACCTTCACCGAGGAGAAGAAAGCTGACTGGGACGAGCGCTTGGCCACTGTCTTCAACCGCGGATTCTGGGATGGCTACTACCAGGGCCAGACCATGGGCGAATGGAATAAGAAATACGGGTCGTTGGCCACGGAGAAGAAGGTGCTCATCGGTAAGGTGACGAAATTCTTCAGCCGCCTCTCCGTGGGCGAGATAGCCGTCCAGGCCAACACCTTCCACAAAGGCGACAAGCTCCTGATTACGGGACCGACGACAGGCGCCATGTATCTCCACGCCACGGAAATCCATGACGACAACGGCACGGTGGAAGAAGCCTTGCAGGGCACTAAAGTCAGTGTGCCCGTGCCGGGAAAGGTGAGACCCAACGACAAGGTGTTTAGAATAGACAAGACAAATGAAGACAATTAACGAATTACAGGACGAAGTCATCGAGGAGTTCTCCGGCTTTGACGACTGGATGGACAAATACCAGATGCTCATCGACTTGGGCAACGACCTCGAGCCCCTCGACGAGAAATACAAGACGGAGCAGAACCTTATAGACGGTTGCCAGAGCCGCGTGTGGCTGCAGTGCGACTTGAAGGACGGCAAGCTCGTCTTTACAGCCGACAGCGACGCGCTCATCGTCAAGGGTATCATTGCGCTACTCATTGAGGTTATCAGCGGTCATACGCCGAAGGAGATTCTCGATGCTGACTTCTATTTCATCGACAAGATAGGTCTGCGCGAGCACCTCTCGCCCACGCGCAGCAATGGACTCTTGGCAATGGTCAAGCAGATAAAGGCTTATGCCTTAGCCTATGAGGCTAAGGAGGAGGGCGCTTCCCACTGCTGATATGCAACAGACCATGAACAGCAATCACGACTGGGGTCGCAAGCTGCGCACAGTGGAGATGCACCGGCTGACGGTGGACGAGTTTAAGGCTGCTGAGAAGCTGCCACTCGTCGTTGTCCTCGACAATGTGCGCTCTTTATATAATGTGGGCAGCGTCTTCCGCACTGCCGACGCTTTCCGTGTGGAGGCGGTCTACCTGTGTGGCGTCACGGGTTGCCCACCCAACGCCGAGATTCACAAGACGGCCCTTGGCGGTGAGGACAGCGTGGACTGGAAATACTTCCGCGATACGGCCGACGCCGTGAAGGCGCTTCAGGCAAAGGGCTATTTTGTGTGGAGTGTGGAGCAGGTGGAAGGCAGCACAAAGTTGGGTATTGACTTTCCACCACAGACCCATGACGGCCGTCAGGACGAGAAGCCGCAGGGCTGTGCTGTCATCCTTGGCAACGAGGTCAGGGGCGTGCAGCAGTCAGTGGTGGACATGAGCGACGGTTGCTTGGAGATACCGCAGTTTGGCACCAAGCACAGTCTGAATGTCAGCATCACAGCTGGCATCGTCATCTGGGAGTTTGCCCGCCAACATCTCAATGCTGCTTCGTTGAGGAAGGAGCTTTGAATATCTAATTAGGAAATAAGACAACAGATATGTATGATATTTGCAGCATAGGGCATATTACGCGTGACAAGATTGTGACGCCGGAGAAGACCGTTTATATGGCTGGCGGCACCTCTTTCTATATGTCGCATGGCATCAGCCGGTTGCCGAAGAAGGTCAGCTATCAGCTCGTCACCAAGGTGGGACAGGGCCAGATGGCTGAGGTGGAGAAAATCAAGGCGTTGGGTATCGACACCGTCTGCTATCCCAGCCACCATACCGTTTATTTCGAGAACCGCTATGGTATGGACTCCAACAACCGCACGCAGCGTGTACTGGCCAAGGCGGATGCTTTCACCATGGACGACGTGAAGCCCCTTCAGGCTAAGGTCTTCCATTTAGGCAGCCTTTTAGCCGATGACTTCCCGCCTGAGGTCGTGGAATATCTCTCTTCGAAGGGCACTGTGTCCATTGACGTGCAAGGATATATGCGCGAGGTCGTAGGCCAGGAGGTGCATGCCATCGACTGGAAGGACAAAGAGCGCATCCTGGCATGTACGGGCATTCTGAAGCTCAACGAGCACGAGATGGAGGTCATCGCCGACAGCAAGAATCCGCGCACGGTGGCTTTGAAGTTGGCTGAATATGGTGTCAAGGAAGTGGTCATCACCTTGGGCAGCTATGGCTCGCTGATTTATGCTGACGACATCTTCTATGAGATTCCGGCGTATCAGCCTGCCTGCGTTGTCGACGCTACGGGTTGTGGCGACACCTACAGCACAGGCTATCTCTATTGTCGGGCTCAGGGCGCTGGCATAGAAGAAGCCGGAAAGTTTGCCGCTGCCATGTGCACACTCAAGCTGGAACATTCCGGACCTTTCGACAGAAGCATAGAAGACATCAGGAGAATTATCCGAAAGCGGTGAGGGCACCAGTTATTATTGCGCAAAGGCAGGCATAGGCTTGTGCAAAGATAGTTTCTATTGCGCAATGATAGTTTTCAACTCTTCCTGGCTGATGTCTCTGATGCCGTAGTCGATGGTCACTAAGCGGTCGGCATAGCGAGCAGCGATGTCGAGGTCGTGAGTGGAGACGAGGATGACCTTGTCATTGTCGTGAGCCATCTGTTGTAGTAACCGCAGCGTCTCCACCTTACTGCCATAGTCGAGGAAGGCTGTGGGCTCGTCGAGAATCATCACGGGCGTCTGCTGGGCCAGAGCGCGCGCTATCATCACTTTCTGTCGCTCGCCATCGCTGAGCTCGCTGATGTCGCGATGGGCAAAGGCTGTGGTGCTGGTGGAGGCCATGGCTTGGGCAACAATCTGTCGGTCGGCAGCATGGAACCCGCCGAAGAAGCCGGTGTAGGGCATGCGGCCCATGCCGACAACCTCTTCCACTGTGAGATGGTCGACATCGGGCTTGTCTGTCAGAACCACACTGATGAGGCGGGCCAATACGTTTTTGGAGGTGTGGGCTACGTCATAGCTATGGCCGTCGACGTCGATAGACACCGACCCCGACAAGGGTGGCAGAAAGCCGGTGAGAACTTTCAGCAAGGTGGACTTGCCCAGTCCATTCCTGCCGATGAGGGCCGTCAGCTTGCCGCCACGAAATTCGGCTGACAGATTTCCGGCTACTATCTTCTGCTCGTATCCAATAGATACTTTTGTGAGAACGATACGGTTCATAATTACTGCAAAGTTAGCAATTTCTCCTACATTTTATTTTGCCTTCTGTGAGAAAATGGATAACTTTGTTGAGATTCATAGATAAGTATAGTCTTTTAGCGATGACAGAAAGCAACATTACCTACCGTTGGCTGTGGACATCTCTCCTCGACCTCTATGACCGTCTGGAAGCGCAGTCCATTGTCAGACTGGTTCTTGAGAGCCGATTCGGGCTTGATTTCACGGCAATCGTTTGCGGTGGGGTTGAGGCGCTCTCCGATGAACAGAAGCAGGAGCTTGCGGCTATAGCGTCCCGTCTCAAGTGTGGCGAGCCCGTACAGTATGTCCTTGGTGAAGCCTGGTTCTGTGGGCGTCGCTTCCATGTGGCTCCCGGTGTCCTCATCCCCCGCGCTGAAACAGAGGAGCTCTGTGCGGTTATCATGGCAAAGGAAACGTTGTCGGGAAGGAAAGTCCTCGATATTGGTACGGGCAGCGGTTGCATCGCCATCACCCTGGCTTTGGATCTGCCCGATGCCAAGGTCTCGGCCATAGACGTCTCTGAGAAGGCTTTGGCGATAGCTCGTGAGAATGCGGCGGCGTTGGGCGCTTCTGTGGACTTCATCAAGCAGGACATCCTGGACAGAAGCCAGGAAGGGGCGGCGGATGCCACTTACGACGTCATCGTCTCTAATCCGCCTTACGTCACCCTCAGCGAGAAGAAGGACATGCGCGTCAATGTCCTTGACCATGAGCCTTCGTTGGCGCTCTTCGTCCCCGACGATGATGCGCTGCGCTTCTATCGTGCCATTGCCGACTATGCCCTCGCCAATCTCACTGAGGGAGGGCGATTGTATTTTGAGATAAACCCTTTGTTTGCCAATGAGCTCTGCCGCATGTTGGAGGATAAGGGCTTTACGCATGTCAGAATAGTGAATGACAGCTTCGGCAAATCTCGTTTTGCCATAGGGACGAAAGTATAGGAGCCCCTTATTCTCATTCATTATCCATTACACATTATCCATTACCCATTATCCATTACCCATTACTCATTACACATTACACATTACACATTATCCATTACACATTATGCTGATTGATGCAGAAAAAGCACTTGCTAAACTTGCCGCACTCTGCGCGAAGGCGGAGTATTGCGCCGGAGACATGGACGAGAAGATGCGGCGATGGGGGCTCGGAGAAGAAGATAGAAAGCGCAATATCGAATATCTCATCGCACATAAATATATTGACGATGAGCGCTATTGCCGTGCGTTCGTAAGCGACAAAATCAATTATAACCACTGGGGTCGTCGAAAGATAGAGCAGGCATTATGGATGAAGCGTATTCCTGAGGCGGTGTCGGCGGCTGTGCTTGACGAGGTCCCCGACGACCGCTATGTCGAGATCCTGCGCCCGCTGCTCAAAGCCAAATGGCCGACGATAAAAGCCGCCACCGATTATGAGCGCTCCATGAAACTCATCAAGTTTGCCATGGGCCGCGGATTTGGCATCGACATCATCAAGCGGGCCATGGAAGGGATGGAATAGAACAAGCGTGGTGAAGGAGTACTATATTGTGATGATGATAGCGTCTCCATTTTTTCCGTTACCGGCAAGATTTGCAGACTCCTTTTCGTTTTCTTGCCGATAAATCCGCTGTGTTGATAGTTGGAAAATTCATTCTTCTCTTGTCATCACGGCTAACAAGCAAGCGCGATAATCCTTGCAGCGCAAAGCGTGCTCCAATGCTTTCAGACGTGGCTGCGAAGCTGAGAATCCGCTGAAATGTTGATGGATTAACCGACAGTATGCCGAAAAGACATGATGGTTGACAGATGGGTTTTGCAAAGAGAATATCGTGAAGAAGGTGTTGGAGACCTCATTCCTGAGGAAGTTATGGTAAGCCTGCATGTCGGGTTGCTGTCCGCATGCCACATTATCCTCCATGAGCTGCAGGGTCACCAACAAACTTTCCACGGCCCTTGGCGTCCGACCGCAGGTGGCCGTTATCCCCATGGGATTGAACCGGTAGACGTAGATGTCGTCGGGAATGGTGACGATGCGGTGGCAGCGAGGATAGAGCACGAGCGTCATCAGGCTGTCCTCAAAGAGATAGCCTTCCGGGAAACGGCTGTGGGCGAAGAGATCGGCGCGGAAGACCTTACCCCAGGCGTAGCCCTGCAGCTGACCGGTCCACTTATCAGAAACGTCGAACGGATGGCTGTAGCCAGGATAGAATTGGGTGCCATTATACAATCGGAAACAGCCTTCCACGATGTCGGCGTCGTATTTCATCGCCGTGTCCATCAGCTTTGAGATAGCGCCGGGCAGCAGCCAGTCATCTGAGTCGACAAAGGTGACATACCTTCCTCGGATATGTCGGAGGGCTACATTGCGCGCGGCTGCCAGTCCTCTGTTCTTCTGGTCGATGATTTCTATATTGGGATATTTCTCGTATTTCGTGAGTAGCTGCCGTGTGCTATCCGTGGAGCCGTCGTTGATGACGACAACGAGATACTTGTATTTTGAGTGCTGGTCAATAACCGATTGCAGGCATTGGTCTATATAATTCTCAACATTATAAGCGGGGATGATAATCTCCAAGTCGTAATCCTCCTTGTGGCTCAAATCATTCTCGCAGATGCTGGAGCCAAATTTTTTCTCTGTCGGCAGCATGGCAAAGAGCGGGGCTAAGTCGGAGTCTGTCGTGCTATCGGCGAGATGCAGGGGCTTGTCAGCTACATCATGACCGGCTTGTGGCAGCAGCCACGCGAGGAGGCGTTGCGGCAGCCACAGACGGAGGCTAAACTTCAAGGCCACACGGCGGACAAGGAGCATCAGCCGGATGATGAAAGGTTCAAGGGAGCTTATCATGGTCAACATTTTTTTCGGATGATGCGCAGGCTGATGAGTGCGCTGACAGCGCATAGGGCGATGCCGGAAGGCCAATAGATGAACGGGCGGTCGAGGAAGGTGAGGGCGTAAGCCAACAGACCTATCGGTAGCTGAACGGCGACATAGCCGGTCACGCGGGGCGAGAGGTGAAAGCCATACTTGTGCTTCGAGAAGAGAAGGATGAAAGCAAGATAGACGACGGTGGTCAGTGTGATGCCGACACCGGTGCCGACAAGGCCGTAGCCTTGGTAGCCCACCACGACGAAGCCGGTAAAAATTATGGCGTAGACGGCCTGGATGAGAAGATACGACAAGGAGTCGCCGCGGGCCAGCGTGATATACTCTACCGGAATCTCCAATGCACGGAAATACATCGCTAAGACCACGACCTGCGCCATAGCCAACACAGGCATGAACTTCCCGCTGTAGAGAAGCGGGAGGATGATGGGCAGGAAGATGATGAAGGCCACCAACAAGGGGGAGATGACTAAGAATATCACTTCTATCTGACGGTTGACGGTCGTGTTGAAGGTGACACCCAAGTCTTTGATGCCCGACAGCCGGGGGAAATAGTCGGTATCCATAGCCGTGAACACCATGCCCACATAGGTCAGCGTCATCATGGTGCCGGCATTGTACAGACCGACCATGTCAAGTCCGGCCACGTTGTTGAGATAGCTGCGTATCAGAAAGTTGGTGCCAGAGGTGAAGAGTCCGGCAGCAACAAAGGCTGTACCGAGCTTAATCATCCCGAAACCGTCATGGAAGAGCGCCTTGGAGAAGTCCAGGTGAAGGGGATAGAGACGGTAGGAGACGTGGATGGTGAGCAGAAACTGAACCATGGCCATGAGCACCAACGAGGGCACGATGCCTTTCATGCCCCAGAGATAATAGATGGGAACGGAGACGATGAGGGCGCCTACGATGTTATAGAAGGAGACTAAAGCCAGGCGACGGAGCTCGCGGACGGCTTTGATGATGGCCGTCTCACCCAACGTCAGAAGGCTCAGACCCACGATGGGTGAGAGGCAGATGAAGTGAACGGTGTGGCCATTCCAAGAGAAGGTGAACCAGCTGAGAAACGGGCTCAGGGCGATGCAGAGCGCGGTGCCCATCAAGGCCAATAGCGCGCACCAGTAGCGCACGATGCGGACAGACTGAGCTATGCTCTCCACGTCGCCTTGGTCGTAAGCCTTGGATATCTTCTGTACAGCACTCAGGCCTATGCCAAAACTGGAGAGGTCGGTAACCATGCTGACCGTGGAGGTGAAGAGCGACACCAGGCCCATGCCGCCAGGACCGAGGATCAGTGCCACCAACTTGTTGCGCACCAAAGCCACGCCAATACTCATTGCCTGTACACCACCAAAGAGACCGATGTACTTTAGAATATGGGAATAACTGTTGATACGTTCTTTAGACATAGCCTTAATAAAACGCATCTGATAGGCTTTTATTTTGCAAATCGTGCCAATTTGTGCCAATATTATTGTAAGTTTGCATTCACAATCATATATAATGAGTCGACTATGAATTCAAAATTAAGAAAAACACTTCTGACGGTGGGATTATCCTCCGCCGTCATGGTGTCCATGGCGCAGACCCATGACACGTCAAACACTTCCAATCCGCTGCTCGTTGCCAGCACGCTGTCTTTTGGTGCACCGGACTTCAGCCGTATCCAGGCCGCCGACTATCTGCCTGCCTTGGAGGCTGCTATCGCACAGCAGCGTCAGGCTGTCAACGCTATCGCTGAGAGCAAGCAGAAGCCGACATTCGCTAATACCATCGTGGCTTTCGAGAACAGCGGAAAGCAGTTGGACCGTGTCTCCAGCATCTTCTTCTGCATCGATGAGGCGGATAAAACGCCGGAGATAGCGGCTACGGAGAAGGCGATCATGCCACAGCTCACGCAGCTGCAAAACGACATCTCGTTCAACGAGAAGCTCTTCAGCCGTATCAAATATGTCTACGATAACGAGCGAACCAAGCTCAAGGGCGAGGATCTCCGCCTGTTGGAGGAGACCTACAAGGGCTTTGTACGTGATGGAGCCCTGCTCCCGAAGGAGAAGAAAGCACGGCTCGAAGAAATCAACAAGCGCATCTCTGACTTGCAGCAGCAGTGGGGCACGCTCTTGCAGGAGGCTACCAACAATGCCGTCGTGTGGGTAGACAGCAAGGATGAGCTGGCCGGACTCAGCGACGCTGACATCGCACAGTGCGAGAAAGATGCACAGAGCCGAGGCAGTAAGGCGCCCTACGCTATCGTCATCATCAACACCACACAGCAGCCTATCCTCACCAACCTCGACAACCGCGACCTCCGACGCCGTGTCTATGAGGCGTCCATCCACCGCGCTGACGGCACCGGGAAATACAACACGCTGCCCATCGTCGTGGAGATGGCAAAGCTCAGGGCTGAAAAGGGGGAAATCATGGGCTACAAGAACTATGCGGCTTACTCTTTGGAGAAGACCATGGCAAAGACGCCGGAGAATGTCTATAATTTCCTCAACAATCTCATCAAGGCTTACCGCCCCAATGCTGACAAGGAGACGGCGGCTATCGAGGCTTACGCTCGCCAGACTATGGGGGCTGACTTCCAGCTCCAGCCTTACGACCGCTTCTACTACTCTGCCAAGATGAAGAAGGCGCAGCTCAACCTCTCAGAGGATGAGGTGAAGCCGTATTTCAACATTGACAGCGTGCAGGTCAATGGTGTCTTCTATGCTGCTCACCGCGTCTACGGTCTGAACTTTAAGGAGCGTAAGGATCTGCCCGTCTACCACAAAGACATGAAGGTCTTCGAGGTCTCTGACTCCACGGGCAAGCCCATCGCCCTGTTCTACAGCGACTACTTCCGCCGCCCCACCAAGCGTGGTGGCGCCTGGATGAGCTCCTTTGCCAAGCAGAGCAAGGCCTGGAGCCAGCTGCCGATTATCTATAATGTCTGCAACTTTGCCAAGGCACCCGAGGGGCAGCCGTCTTACCTGACATGGGATGAGGTGACCACAATGTTCCATGAGTTTGGTCATGCCCTGCATGGCATCCTCTCCAACTGCAAATACAACACACTCAGCGGCACCGCCGTGCCCCGTGACTTCGTGGAGATGCCCTCGCAGTTCAACGAGAGCTTTGCCTCTATCCCTGAGGTCTTCGACCACTACGCTATCAACAGCCGGGGCGAGCACATGCCTGAGGCGTTGAAGGCAAAGATGATGGAGTCTATCAATTTCCAGCCGTGCTATGCCTTGGGTGAGAACTTGGCCGCTACCTGCGCCGACATGGCTTGGGCCATGCTGCCTTCCAGCGCCATCCCTGCGGCCGATAAAGCCACGGAGTTTGAGAAAGAGGCCCTCAACAAGGTGGGACTCCTCGACACGCAGATTCCACCACGCTATTTCACTTCCTATTTCAACCATGTCTGGGGTGGTGGCTATGCCGCCGGTTACTACAGCTATCTGTGGACTGAGGTGTTGGCTGACAACATCGCCATGACGTTCAAGCAGAAAGGTGCGCTGCTGCCCGCAACCGGCAACGAGTTCCGTGACAAGATTCTCAGCCGTGGCTACACCGTCGACCTGATGAAGGCTTTCACAAGCTTCACAGGACTCCAACAGCCCGATGCCGAGGCCCTGCTGAAAGTGCGAGGATTAGAATAGGATTGATAATAACGATTGATAAAAGGGGCTGTGTCAAAAGTCAGATTTTGGCCTAGCCTATCATAGATTAGGCAG